>Ga0129324_10000158_pt1 | contig 47087 bp, 46 predicted proteins | sample CPBDNA_7_FD_96879 | JGI IMG/M metagenome (GOLD analysis project Ga0129324, IMG submission 96879) | Freshwater to marine salinity gradient microbial communities from Chesapeake Bay, USA - CPBay_Spr_15_0.2_DNA | ecosystem: Environmental > Aquatic > Marine > Coastal | place: USA: Chesapeake Bay... | reverse complement strand
TGTTTTAATTTTTTTATCTAAATTTAATGAGTAAAATAAATTTTTATTTTTGTTTGGATTGTAGCCATTCCCGTAAACCTCTGCACCTAATATATTTAACCAAAAGCAAAGCCAGGAACCCTTAAATCCAGTTGCGCCCGTAACTAGAACTTTTTTTTTTTTATAAAAATTATTAAACATATTCTTTGCTAATTAAATTATATCCACTTCGGTTTACCATCTTTCCACATTTTGTTAAGCAAATCTTTGTCTCTTACAGTATCCATGCATTGCCAAAAACCATTGTGCATATAAGCTGCTAATTCTTTTTTTTTTACTAACTTTGACATGGGATCTCTTTCAAGCATACAATTTTTTTTTGGAATAAAATCAAATATTTTTTTATTACACACAAAAAAACCTCCATTAATTCTTCCTGTATTAATGTAATTTTTTTCATCAAATTTAATCACATTATTACCTTTAATAACTAACTCTCCAAATTTTGCTGGTGGTCTTACCGCGGTAACTGTAACTATTTTTTTTTGTTTTTGATGAAATTTAATTAGTTTTTTAATGTTTACATCACAAAGACCATCTCCATAAGTCAATAAAAAATTATCCATATCTAATAACTTTGTCTTAATTTTAAGCAATCTATGTCCTGTTAATGTTTCCTCTCCAGTGTCGACTAAGTCAATATTCCATTTTGAAAATTTGTTTTTTTTAAAGTATTTTTTAATAAGATTTTTTTTATGACCAAGGGCTAGAACAAAATTTTTGAAACCATGTTTTGAATAAGAATTCATGATGTGTATCAAAATTGGTAATTTTCCGATCTTAACCATTGGTTTTGGTATTTTTTTGGTTTCTTCAGAAAGTCTTGTTCCTTTGCCTCCACAAAAAATTACTACCTTCATTTCTTAACCATTTCTATTTTTAAAAAATTTTTCATAAGTAATAATGATTTTTTATCATTATTTGTCATACAGCTGTTGTACAACTCATTAATTAAATTTTCAGTCAATAAAAAAGAATACAATGGTTCTGAAAAAATCATAATCTTTGGAAATTTTGTTTTTTGTTTATTTTTACTTATAGACAGTTCTTCCTTTATTTTTTCACCTTTTTTTAACCCAGTAAATTTTATTTTAATATCCTTTGGATCAAGATCCATAAATTGTATTAAATTAGTAACTAAATCATTGATTTTAATAGATTTGCCCATATCAAAAGTTAAAATTTTTTTTTTGGATTTAATAAATGTGCTAGTAATAACTAACTTGCAGGCCTCCTGAATTGACATAAAAAATCTTTCTGCTTTTTTACTCGTAATATTTATAGTTTCAGAATTTTTTAACTTATTAATAAGAATTTCAATTAACGAACCCTGACTCCCAAAAACATTTCCAAATCTAACAATAGATAAATTAATAGATGGGTTAAATTTTTGAATATAATTTTGACAGACTATTTCTGATATTCTTTTAGTCATTCCCAAAATACTTTCTGGCTTAGTTGCCTTATCAGTAGATATAATTACTACCGATTTTACATTTGAATTGATGCACTTTACTAAATTCAACGTACAAAAAATGTTATTTAAAATACCTACTTTTATATTTTTCTCTAACATATCCACGTGCTTGTATGCCGCCGAATGATACAGATGTGTAATTTTATATTTTTTGAATAAATTTTTTAATAAATAATAATCGTTAAGGGACATCAAAATAGGTATAAACCTTTTGTCATTAATGAACTCTCGATGTATGTTGAATAAAGCAGTTTCATCATGATCTAATAATAGAATTTTTTTGAAAGGATATTTGCTTAATTCTTTAACCAAATTCGACCCTATGGAGCCCCCAGCGCCTGTAATTAAAATAACTTGATTTTTAAATCTTTTTGGATGAAAGTTAATTAGATACTTCTCCTCTTTTTTTTTAAAAAAACTGTTATAATTTAATTTAGTGTTTAAAATTTTTTCATAATTATTTAATTTTTGAATGTGGTTTTTTTTATAAAAAGGAATTTTTTTATTAGGATCTATTTTTAAAATAATTTTTTTTTTTAAAAAAAAATCTTCTAGCGTAATAAATTTTTTAAAGCCAATCTCATTAAAAATAAATTTTCTATCTGCTATCGAGCTTCCTATTTCTTTAAAATTACTAGAATCGTACTTAATTTTTAAATTTGGTTTATTTATAGAATTAATTAAATCAATAATTTTTATTCCAAACCCCGAACCAACATCAACAATACCTGAAAAATTATGATCGATTAGTTTTTTATAAATTTTAGAAACATCAGTTACATGAATAAAATCTCTTATACTTTCACCATTATTGTATAAAAAAAAAGGTTTGTTTTCTTTTATTGATTTTAAAATTTTAGATATAATTGAAAAATCTTCATCATCTCCATACATATTGAATATTCTTGCCAAAATATATTTTATATTTTTTTTTTGGCAAAAATTAACAATTAAATTTTCTGCTACTAATTTTGCTGAACTATAGAGATCCCTATTATTATTGAAATGATTATTACCTATTGATCCATAAACTGAAGAGCTGCTAGAATATATGATTTTATTTATTCTTTTAAAATTTACATTATCTAAAAATTTTGAGATTTTTAAAATAGATATATTATAAAAATCCTCATACTTTTCGATAGTACTAAGTTTATTAGCTGGATAAAATTGATTTATAATAATATTAATTTTCTGATTTTTGGAAATATTGGCAATATTTTTATAGTCCAGCTCCTCTAAAGAAATTACCTTGCAATTACTTATATGCTTAACTAAAGATTTTGTTAAATTTGATTTTTTTCCAATAATTAAATTCATTATATTATTTAAATTATTTAATTAAATAACAGCCGCCAAAAGCCTGCTCATAAAATAAAGTGAACTTTTTATTTTTAAAATAATGATCCCAAGCATTTTTGGCTCCGGGAAACTGAGATGAATTATAATCATCACAAACCAAAATTCCTCCAGGAACTAATCTTTCAAAAAAAAAGTCAAGAGAGTCCAGTGTCGGCTGGTACAAATCAACATCTAAATGAACAAATGAAAATCTTGAATTCCTAACCTCTGAAAACCTAGATGGTATCCAGCCTTTGTAAGTTTTGATGAAATTAAATTCTCTGAGAACATCATTTTTTAAAAAATACTCAGAAGACTTGAAGTGATTTGTCATAGATTCTTTATGCCCTTGGGTTTTCTTAAAAAATTCATCGTCTTCTTTTGTGGATTCAGATAATCCTTCAAAACTGTCAAATATGTGAAAATTTATTTTTTTTTTGTTCTCGTATATTAAGCTTGAAATAATATATGAGGAATGACCCCTCCAACACCCGCACTCCGCAAAGTCTCCTTGAATTGATTCTGCGGATAGAACTTTTTTAACCAATTGAATTAGTGAATATAAGCGTAATTTTTTTGAAAAACTATCTGTCCACTCCTCTTTAGATCTTTTTAAACCCTCAAAATATAATTTGAAATCATTATTATGATTTTTTAATGGTGTCCAATCTTCCGTGTTTATTTGTATCAAATTTTTTTTATAGCGATGTATAGAAAAACCAAATAAATTAAATATTTTTTTTATAAATTTTATAATCATTTGAAGTAAGTTTTATTATATTTCGCTTAAATAGAAAGGTCATTTTATCAATATTGAAAAATAAATTTAATTTTATGTAAGCTTTTTTTCGTAATTTATTTGCCATACTGCTACTGTTTACGTATTTTAAAATACATTTTTTTAATTTTAAAGGCGTCACCGATGTAATTGAAAGTATATCTTTTTGATTTAAAAATATCTCATTGAGACCCCCAGAATTTCCGCTAATTACTGGTATGCCTTCGTTAATCGCTTCCAATACACTGTAGGGCAAACCCTCAAGCTCGGAAGGAAACAGAAATATGTCCATTTTCTTTAAATGCCGATTTATATGTTGGTTTTTAACAAAGCCTACAAACCTAACTTTGCTTTTAACACCAAGTTTCTTTGCTATTTTTTTCAAATTTTCTTCCTCGTCTCCCTTACCCACTACAGTCAAACAATAATTTTTTTTTTCGTTTTTTAAAAAAAACATTAATTTTATCAATTTATCTAAGTTTTTTTCTTTATCTAATCGGGAAATAACTCCTAAGTTAATTAATTTTTTTTTAAAATTTATTTTTTTAAATTTTTTTTTATTAATTTTAATGCCATTGTAAATTGTATGGAGTTTTTGAAGTAAAATATTTCTGTCTCGATACAAAAGCATTTTCTGGTATTTAGAATTTGTAAATATTTTAGATACACTATGTGTTACAAAGTAGTCTATTAAATTCTCATAAATATAAAATAAACCTTTTTTTTTGGCAGGCGTACTTGCTACAATCATTATTGAAGAAATTTTTAAAATTTTACTTGCATATACTATAGCTAAACATCTATGCGATCCTGGATAACCTCCATTGCAAGAAATTACTATGTCTGGGCTAAACGATTTGATAATTTTTATATATTTAAAAACAAGATATGCAATTTTAATAGGAAGAAAAATATATAAAAATTTATTAATTATTTTTACAAGTAAGTTATATTTGTAAATTGTAAAAATACTTTTAATTAAGCTTGTTCTTTCAAAAAAAAAATTACATTTTTTTTTTATCGGAAAATATAGCTCATTAGTATCTTTGTCAAAATTATTACAAATAATGCTAATAGTATTTTTTTTTGATTTTGTAAAAGGGAGTATTAGATTGTAAAAAAATTTTACATCACCTCCGAAAACAAAATTATCTTTTAAAAAAAGTATTTTCATTTTTTCTTAAATAATTATTCGCTTATTTGTTATCAATTTTATTTTTTTTATAGGATATTTTTCATACCTAGAATATTCATTGCAAAATAGAAGAATATTTTTTTGTACTTCTTTAGAAAACCACCACTTATTAATAATATCCCAACTCTGATTTAGAAAACGGGCTACTTGTTTTGGGTTGTCGTGTAGTATATTCACATCTTTTAAATATTTATAATATTTTTTACTTTTATAGTTTAGGTCTTTGCTAAAATTGGTGTTTGAAAAAGCTAAACATGGATGATTTAGTGATAAATGCTCATATAAACCTGTGCTGTCATAAGAAAAAACAGAAATTCTAGAATTTATCATTGCTTTACCACTATCAAACTCACTAATGATATTTATTTTTTTATTTCTTTTATTACAAAAGTTAACAAAATTTCTAGTATGGCTTGTGTATTGTTTGTCATGCAACTTTACAGTCAACCTGTCTTGATTTTTTTTTGACAACAATTCTATAAAAGAAATTTCGTTGTTATAATCTATATTATATTGAAAGTTTACGTCATAAACAAATCTATTTGATGGTGCAGGTGAGTTATAAAAAAACAAGGACTTTCCTTTGAGTGAATTTTTACAAAATTTTTTTTTACCAGATGTTTTTATATTAAATAAAGGAATAGTTTTTTTATTTTTCTTCCACCCCCAAGTAAAAAAAAAATCTGAAGTTTTTTCTGGGTTTTTATAATGGTCAAATTCAGAAGTGCCATCTTGATTGCCATGCTGAATATAAATAATTTTACAGTTACCTAGTGAAGCATATGATGCTAAATATTTAAAATATTCATTCGTATCATAATTTTGAGAAGTCATAATAAATTTTAATTTTTTATAAAATCCTGCTTTCAAAATTAATTTTGAAAAATATAGAAAATTTTCCAATAATGATATTGGCATTGACATTATTAATAATTTTTTTAAACATTTTATATCTGAAGTATCTCTGCCGGAGACAAATTCTTCTAATATTTTATCTCTTAGAAAATAGCTATATTTATATTTTAATTTATTTTCAAACTTATCAATAAAAAGAAAAGAAGGAAAATTTTTATAATATAACTGCAATAATAATTCCGAAAATTTAGATGTTGAAATATTTACTATTAGCGACTTATTATTTTTCATGAATAATAAATTAATATTGAATATAAAAATTTTAATTTTTTTTTTGTTTTCTTTTTTTTTTTTATAAATTTTATGCTTTATTTTTAAGTGATCGGCTATGATTAGGTAACTTCTAGCTAGCCAATTCTTGTTGTTCAAGTTTAGTATAGAACTTAACGTATCTAGCGATGAAAAATTTTTGCTAGAAAAAGGTTGATATATGATGATTTTTTTAATTTTTTTTTCTTTTTTTTTTTTTTTAATAGAAAATAATTTTTTATAAAATCCAATAATAAAAAATAAAAACCATGGTCCTATGAGAATTCTCCAAAATCTCTCTCCATAATTTTTTCCAAACTCATTGTTTAAAACACGAACTAGCTGAAAAAATAATTTTTTTTCAAGATTTTTAATAATCTTGATGTGACGCACTTTTAACTTTGGGTCCGACAAGAATGGTTTAATAATTTTCTTATTCTTATTTTGAAAATATAAATTTTCAATATTTTCGCCGTCATAATAAATTTTATTTTTATAGTTTAACTTGATGTCTACTAATGATAAAATTGCTTTAGACAGAAATTATACCTGCTGCTTAATACGTAGCGGATGTTTGCTATTATTTAGATACTCAATACCTGATATGCCATTGTATCTTGCTACAAAAGTCCACCTTATTTTGTTAGTATAATTTTTTCCTGTTCCATGAACCAATAGTGGATGAAACAAAACAAGATCACCAGGCAAAAGGTTTAAGTAAGTAATTTTTTTTCCTTTTAGCAAATCTTTTTTAACACCGTGATATTTATTTTTATTTATTTTATAATATTGATGTTTCAATAAACCACTACTATGACTTCCTTTAATAACAGCCAGTGTACCATTTTTTTTTGAAACTTTGGTTAATGGAGCCCACATTGTTAGAAGATTAGTAGATATTTGACCATAGATTTCTTGATGCAGGGGCAACATGAATGAATTTGAACTGTCATCGATTCTAATCTGAGGTAAATCTATAAAATATTTTTCATTGAAGTAATTATTTAAAATTTTTTCTAATTTATAATTTGTTGAAAATTTATAAATACTTGGATCGTATTTTGATAAGTCATAGGATCTTGATTTTAAAATATTATTATTTTTTTTTAAAAAAAGATATTTTTCATCTAACGTTTTTTTTTTATCCTTAGTAACTATAGAGCAACAATAATCAATATTTTTCTCAAAAGATTGTAAAATTGATTTTATTTCTTTCTTTAAAAAAAGTTTTTTTATAATTACATATCCATTTTTTTTCAGGGATTTTGTGATTTTATTCATTTTTTAATAGATCCCATTATGCATAAAATTGATGGCTTGTTAATTTTTTTTGAAATATTTTCTAGTAGAATGTCTAATCGTAAATCTAGTTTTCTAAAATTTGTATTATTGCGCAACAATTCATATTTATGAGATATTTGTTGCTCAATACTAATTCCCCGTGTCCATCCCCAAGTATTTAAATCATTAAAGTACTTATCAATTTTTAATCCATAATTCAAAAAAAGAATATTTAATCCTTTTTTAGAAAATAAAGTCCTATGAAATGGAGGGGAAATTTCCCATGAGTATTCTTTTAACAAATCTATCTGCAAGCTCTCTGAATTTGGAACTTTTATAAATATTTTACCCCGTTTCGACATAATTAATTTACATTTTTGAATAAGTTTTCTTGGATCATGAATATGCTCGAGCACATCATGCATTGTAATAATATCAAAATTATGAATCCCTTTTTTAATTAAAGTGTCTATTGTTCCGTAGATGTATTTTGTTTTTTTAAATTTTTTTTTAGCATTAACAATGCATTGCTTCTGGGGATCAATCCCATAACTATCAAATCCGATTTCACTAAACGCAGCTGCACATCCACCCCAGCCACAACCTATATCTAAAGATTTTTTATATTTTTTTCTCTTAATGAAATTGGGAATTTTTAATTTATAATATTTTTTCCATTCTTTTTTTCTATCATCTTCCGTTCTTTTAATTTTTTTAAAAAAATTAAAATTAAAATTTTCCCAATTTGCATAATATTTATTATGTAAGAATGTAAGTTTTTTGTCAGATAGAACATTTGATATGAACAAACAGTTGCAATTAATACATTTTATGTATTCGTAGTCGGGAAAGCTACAATCTTTATATACCGAAATAATTTTATTTTTTTTTGATATATTTTTTTTTAAACAGGATGGACAAATTAAATTTTTTTTTAAAATTGGGATTAAATCTTTTGGTATTTTTTTTTTAAGAAACATAAAGCAAATAATATTTTTCTAATTTACAATTAAAGAGCTAAGATTATTGAATATAATTAAAAATTATAAAGTTTATAGTATATTATTAATGAAAAATATATTTAAAATAAAAAAATGAACTCTAAAGAATATATAGCTGCTATTGATGGAATGCGTGGAATTGCAGTTTTATCAGTCCTTGGATTTCATTTTTTTCCTAACCATCTTCCTGGGGGATTTATTGGAGTTGATATTTTTTTTGTAATTTCTGGTTATCTAATTTCAAATATTATTATAAGAGAGGTAGATAATGGTACTTTTACTTTTAAAGAATTTTTTTTTCGAAGAATAAGGAGAATTTTTCCTGCGCTAATAGTTGTATTCTTCTTTGTGCTTACTTTAGGATGGTTTTCACTATTTCCTGATGAATATTACAATATAGGAAAACACGTTCTTTCCTCTAACTTTTTTATTTTAAATTATATTTTACTTAATGAGGGAGGTTATTTTGATGTTGCAGCAAATCTAAAACCTCTTTTACATCTATGGTCTCTAAGTATTGAAGAACAATTTTATATTATATGGCCAATTATAATATATTATTTTTATAAAAAAAAAATATTTGTCAAAATTTTAATATTTTTTTTAATAATATCTTTTTTTACTAATATATATCTTACAGAAAATAGTGAATTAGGATCATTTTACTCGTCTATTGCTAGGTTTTGGGAAATACTATTTGGTTTCTCATTGGGATATTTTTTAAAATCTCATAATCTAAAATACAGCTTTTTACAGAAGAATAGTAATAAACTTCTCTTATTTTTACTATCTGTTATTACAGTTTCTTTTTTTTCATTTAACAAATTAATGAACTTTCCAGGCTGGTGGGCAATTATTCCCGTTATGGCTACATCTTTAGTTTTAATTTTAGTAAAAAAAGGATCATTTGTTCAAAAAAAGATATTGTCTAATAAAATTTTAGTTTGGTTTGGTCTAATAAGCTATCCTTTATATCTTTGGCATTTTCCAATATTATCTTATTATACTATTATCTATGGACATTTACCTGACTTAATAAACAAAGTTACTTTAATAATATTTTCAATTTTTTTATCATGGATTACTTACTATTACTTAGAGAAACCAATCCGATTTGGAGACAAAAAAACAATTAAAGTTTATTTTTTATTTTTATGCTCTTTAGTTGTAATTTTTTTTTCATCACGAATTTTACTAAAAGAAGGCTACGATCAAAGACTGACTATAGAACCAAAACAAGCAAGGGTTTTATATCTTCCTTATCCTCACGCCCCGATGAAAAATTTAGCTTGTAAGAAAAAATTTAAACAACTTACTAATTACGATTCATGCCTACTATCTAATTTTGCAAAGAACCCAGAGATACTTATACTAGGAGATTCTCATGGGCAGCAATATTATAAAGCTTTTGCAAAATCTTTTCCAAAAAAATCTATCTTAAACATAAGTAAGTGGAGCTGCTTTCCTTTTGTATCTGATTACCACCTCTACAAAAATAATTGCAAAAACAGTTCAAATCAAATAATTAATTTTATAGAAAAGCAAGATTCCATAAAAACTATTATCATTACTGGATATTTTAATTACCTATCCTCGAATGGCTTTGTTATGAATAACAATATTAGAAAGCCATCAAAATTTGACAAAAAAACATACGAAACTTTTGAAAAAAATGGAACAATATTTATAAATAAAATAATATCTATGAATAAAAAAATTCTTATAATCAAAGATATACCTAACCTTAATTTTCATCCAAAGGATTGTGTAGTTTTTGAGAATTTAAATTTGAGAAAATTACATTTTAATTATAATAAAAAAAATATGAAAAACTGCTTTATTAACTTTGAAGAATATAAAAAAGAAAACGTTTTATATAATAAATATTTTAATAAATTTATTCTTAAATTTAAATCAATAAATATCTTCGATCCTAAAGACATAGTGTGCGATTCTAAAAAATGTTTTGCCTTTATTAATAATGAAGCTATGTTTTACAATCCAGATCATTTGACGATGTTAGGATCCTTAAAAATTACAAATAAAATAAAAGAAAAATATTTTAAATAAATGAATACGTTTTCAATCATGCTCCTATATAAAAATAAAAAAAAATTTTAAATAAAACATTAAAAATTATTCATAAACAAAATAAAAAAGTTAAAATTGAATATTATTAGTAATCTCAAATAAATTGACCAACAAAGTAGAATTAGTTAAATTCAAAAAAATCAATAAAATAACTCTTATTGCAAGTGGTTTTTTTTTAATATCTTGTGCTTACAGTGTATGGGTTGATGAAGATGTATGTTAAAGATGATTTTAATATTTACCGGCAAAGTGTTTACTTAAAAAAAAACGACTAAAAAAGCAGTAATAGCTAATCTTGTGGCAGGTACTCCAGCTTATTATTCTGAACAGCCAATGATAAATCTTCTTGTGAAGAGAGATCGAGAAATAGCATCAAGAGAATCAATGAGAGAAATACATGCATGTCACAATATTATTTTTTTAGTTATGAGGTACAGCGGATAAAGAACAGAAAATATTTTTAGAATGGGAGTATATTCAAAATGCTTATTAAACGAGCATAAGGCTTATTTCTTAAATCAAAGCAAAAGTATACGTACTTCTTTTTTAAAAGACTACTAAATTTGAAGTTCAATATTTACCATAATTTATATTATTTTTATTTAGTAGCTATTAATAAATTTTTAAAAAATAATAATGCAGGTATTAAAAAATTATTTAAGAATAATTAGATTTGTAAATTCTATTATCATTGATAATTTTCAAAGGCTATACTAAGTTAAAATTTTATTAAATAGTTTGTGTTTAAAAATTGGTTATTTTGATTTATGAAAAAAATTTTAGCTGTTGATTTGGACGAAACACTTATCCATTCTGATATGTTGTTTGAAACTTTTTGGTCGGCATTTTCTCTTGATTGGAAAATTCCCATAAAATCAGTGGGCTGGCTATTGAAAGGAAAAGAACAATTAAAACATAATCTTGTCCGCTCTTCAGATATAAATGTTAAGAACTTGCCATACAATAAGCATGTTATAAACTATATAAAACAACATCGTAAAAAAGGCGGTTATACGGCGCTTGTTACTGCAAGCAATCAAATAATAGCTGAAAAAATTGCAAAAAATTTAAATTTATTTGATGAGGTAAAAGGATCCTCAGAAAAAATAAATCTTAAAGGAAACATCAAAAAAAACTTTTTATCAACTCATTTTGGTATTAAAAATTACGATTATATAGGTGACTCTAAAGATGACCTACCTATTTGGAAAAATGCTAACAAGGCAATTACTGTAAATGCGAATTCAGATATAATTAAATTGTGTGAAAAAATAAATTCAAATTGTCAACATTTAAAATCAAAATTACCACAAAATACTTTTTTAAATTTTATTAAAGTCATTCGTGCGTATCAGTGGATTAAAAATATTTTAGTTTTTATACCAATGCTTGCTGCACATCAAATAACAACACACAATTTAATTGATAGCTCCTTAGCATTTATTGCGTTCAGCTTAATTGCGTCTAGCGTTTATATTATTAATGATTTGTTTGATCTCGATGCTGATAGAGCACATCCAAGTAAAAAGTTGCGGCCTTTCGCTTCAGGAACTGTTCCTATTAAAAATGGATTGATATTTTTTTTACTATTATTTCTTCCTGGTATAACAATGAGTTTTTTTATCGAGTTTTATTTTTTTTTATTAATGCTTACATACTATATGTTAACTTTTTTATATTCCGTCGTACTTAAAAAAAAAGTAATCTTAGATATTTGTATTCTTGGAGTTCTTTACACCTTTCGAATTGTTGGAGGAGGTTTTGCAACTGAAATTCAAATTTCATTTTGGCTTCTTGCTTTTTCGATTTTTTTATTTCTATCATTAGCTGCAGTCAAACGTCAGTCTGAATTAGTAGATTTAAAAAATAGAAAAAAAATAAAAATAATAGGTCGTGGCTATCAAGCAAGCGATCTACCAGTTATTAATATGATTGCAATATCAGCAAGTTTTATTTCAGTTTTAATATCTGGACTTTATATCAACACTCCGGATATGTTGGCTTTATACTCAAAACCCTGGACTTTTGGAGTAGCATCAATTGTTTTGCTTTTTTGGTTAATGAATATTATATCTGCTAGTAATCGTGGATTAGTTGATGATGATCCAATTATTTATGCTGTTAAAAATAATACTAGTAGAATTTGTTTCATAACTGTAATGTTATTGCTGATAACAAACTTTATTAAATGAGTTTAAAATATTTATTACAACTGCAGAAATTCAAAATTTATTTTTTTTTCTTAAATGTAATTTCTTTAATCAATAAAATAATATTTAGGTCTATAATATGAAATTAGGTGGATGGGGAAGATATCCATTAATTGATGCTAAACTTAAATCGCCGACTTCAATTGAGGAATTAAACGAATTAGTTTCTCAAGATAACGCTATCGCAAGGGGTAATGGTAGATCATATGGTGATAGCGCAATAAGTAAAAAAAATACAATTTGTATGAAAAATTTTAATAAAATAATAGAATTTAATAATAAAAATGGTCTTGTAGTTGTAGAATCTGGAGTTTTACTTTCTGAAATAATTATAGCATTTTTACACAGAGGTTGGTTTCCTAAAGTTACACCTGGATCAAAATATGTAACAATTGGAGGAATGGTTGCCTGCGATGTTCATGGAAAAAATCATCACAAGGATGGTAGTTTTAGTAAATATGTTGAATGGTTAGATGTAATTACGTCTGATGGAAGTATCAAAAGATGTTCAAGAAAAGATAATTCTGAATTTTTTAATTGGACAGTTGGAGGCATGGGTTTGACAGGAATTGTACTAAGAGTAGCTTTTTATTTACATCCTATTTCTACCTCATGGATTAAGCAAAAAACAATACCAGCAAAAAATATTGAACATGCAATAGAAATTTTTGAGGAAAATCTAGATTCAACATATTCAGTCGCATGGATTGATTGTTCATCAAGAGGAGATAAATTAGGAAGATCATTAGTAATGTTAGGAGATCATGCAAATATATCAGATCTAAGTTCCAGCATGAAAAGTGATCCTTTGACCATCAAAAATAAAACAAAAATTCGTATTCTATTTAATTTCCCTTCGTTTATTTTAAACTCTCTATTTGTAAAAATTTTTAATTCTATTTATTATTCATTAGGAAAGAAAAAAAAAGGATACAAGCTTGTTGACTATGATACATATTTTTATCCTTTAGATTACTTATTGGATTGGAATAAAATATATGGATCTAAAGGGTTTGCTCAATTTCAATGTGTTTTACCTCTAAAAAAAGCCAAGTTAGGAATGCGTGAGCTACTTGATGCAGTGTCTGCTTCTAAATCAATTTCATTTTTAACAGTTCTTAAACGTTTTGGTATACAGGAAAGTTATTTATCTTTCCCCATGGAGGGATATACGCTCACACTAGATTTTCCTATTACGAAAAGTAGTATTGATTTAATGAAAAAATTAGATGAAATAACACTAAAATATGAGGGTAGATTTTATCTTGCTAAAGACAGTCGTATGAACAGCTACACTCTTGAAAAATCTGATACTAGATTTGAAAAATATAAAAAATTTAGATCATCAAAAATGAAAAAGTCATTCTCTTCAGTTCAATCTGAGAGGCTTGGGTTATGATCAGGGATAATGTTCTAATTCTTGGTGCACGAAGTGATATTGCAATTTCTATTGCTCATCATTTTGCAAAAGAAGGCTATGATATTCAGCTAGCAGCCAGAAATATCAGTAGTTTAGATGTAGATAAATCTGATATTAAGTTACGATATCAGGTTGAAGTTTCAATGTATGATTTTGATGCGCTGGATATAGGTACACATGAGAAATTTGTTAATTTATTGCCTCAGCTACCAGCTATAGCCATTTGTGCAGTTGGTTATATGGGTCTACAAGCAGAAAATGAGCGAAATCTTCAAGCTGCAATAAATGTGATACGAAGTAATTTTGAAGGTCCAGCTAGTATTTTTACAGTACTAGCTAATCACTTTGAGAAACGTGGCTCAGGTACTTTGGTGGGTATTAGTTCTGTTGCTGGCGAACGTGGCAGGGCAAAAAACTATGTTTATGGTTCTGCTAAAGCTGGCTTTACTACATTCTTGTCAGGTTTGCGTAATCGTTTAACAAAAAAAGGTGTGCATGTTGTTACTGTATTGCCTGGTTTTGTAACGACTAAAATGACAAAAGATATGGACTTACCCTCGAAGCTTACTGCAAAACCAGATGAGGTTGCAGCGGCTGTATTAAATGCTGTTAAAAAAAAGCATAACATTATTTATGTTAAGAAAATCTGGATGGTTGTCATCAAAATTATAAGAAGTATCCCGGAAAATTTTTTTAAGAGGATAAATCTGTGAAGATTTTCCAGAAATTTAAAAAAAAATAAATTGAAGAATAATTATTACACTCCGTTGTATAATCACTATTTCCAATAGTACCAAGGAGGGATGAATAGGGTTCTTTTGATATATTGATGATCATTATATAAATTTTTAACTTTGCTTTCTTCACAAATTTTAATCAATTCAGTAATTTTCTTCTCAGAGATGACTTTAATTGTATAATCTAAGCCAACATAAAGATGGCACAATTCAACATAACTTTTATTTTTAGCCCAATTCATCATAGCTACTTGGTTTTTTGATTTTCTAATATTTTTATTTTCTCCCCTTGTATGAAAAAAAATTAGTTGTGGGTTGTATAAATCTATAAGCTTATTATTAATTCCTTGAAAAGTTAATTTGCTACTACCTAAGTAAAAGAGGTCTAAATTATTTAAGTTTGAATTGTAAGGAAGGAGTCCAGCATCACCGTAAGCTATACTGTTTAAGTTGTATTTTTTTTTGATTAAATTTAACTTAGATCCAAAAGCACCAAGCGAATCTAGTAATCTTGGGTAATAAGTAAATGTTGCCCTCAATTCAAAATTAGATTGATAGAAAAATATACATAAAAAGGGTACTAAAAAAAAATGCACCAATTTTTTTTCAGTTACCTTTAATGAAAGATTATTTTTAATATTTTTAATACTAAATTCAGAATTGACATTCTTAGATAGATATAAAATAAATAAAAAAATTGGTGCAAATATATGAAATAAAAATCTCATATTATAATTCATTCCAAGTGAAGATATTGAATAGATAAAAGCCATGGGTAGAAAAAATAAGGAGATTGAAATAAAAAGTTTTACTTTTTTTATATAAAGTAAATAAAAAAGTGGAGTTATAAAAAAAGAATATAACAACAACACACTTGGCCTGAAAAAGCTATCAGTTTTAACATAAAATGTATTTGTTAAAGGGTATCCAAAATATTTGTTATTAAAATAAACCAAAGAAAGAATTACAGCTGAAATGCTAAAAAAAACTCCTAAACTCAAAAATATTTTTTTTTTTATAAATAAATTTTTTATACTTAGAGATGAAAATATTTTATCATCTACTAAAAAGTAAATAGGTAATATAAAAACTAAACTATATGACTCGGGTCTCGTCAGAACTAAAACTATTGAACATGTTAATGTATAAAAAATATTATTTTTATACATGCTTACAAATAATAAAAATAAAAAACTAATAAAAAAGAAAGTTTCTAAGCCACTAAAAATATGAATAATGGTGGATGGTAATGCAAAAAAAATAATTAATAATAAAGAATTGTCTTTCAGCCGATCGCTAACAACAAAGTAGACAATGAATGCATTTATTAAGAAAAATAATTTAAAAAACAAAACAACGTTAATGCCTAATATTTCCGGAATTATACTTAAAAAAGTCAGTAAAGGACTAGTATATGCATTTGTAAGATCAAAATTTGAAGGATTGTAATTCCAAATACCAAAATCTATTAAATTTTTTGCATATCTCCAACCTATAAAAGCATCATCCACTGTAAACCGTGAAAAAAAATATGCTGACAATGCCAATACAACAAGTCCAAAAGCTTTATAGTGATTTATTTTCATATTTTAATTTTTTGATTTACTTTAAAAACATTCTTTGACTTTACGCCAATTAATTTTTTAAGATAAATTGGATGTAATCCAGTACCTGGTCTTTTTAATGCAAGCATTTCTTTTGTAAAGATTTGATTTTTTTGTATTTTTTTGTTTGCAACCACACTTCTTCTAAATTTTTTTCTTACATTTATTTCTTTTTTGCTCGGAAAAATTTTTCCATTTCCTAAAATAGTTGAAATATTTCTTATTTCATTAACTAACATAGATAATTCCTTGGGGTTTGCTGATATTTTATGGTCAGGACCAGTTAAGTTCTTATCTAATGTAAAATGCTTTTCTATAATTTTAGCTCCTATGCAAGCTGCATAAATACATGCTTTTATCCCAATAGTATGATCTGAAAAGCCAACGGCACAATTAAATTTTTTTAGAGAAATCATTCTATGTAAATTAATCTTGTTTAAAGGCGTTGGATATAATGAAACACAATGTAGTATACTAATATTTTTATTTCCTTTGAAAATATTTAAGGCATGCTTTATCTCTTTTTCATCTGCCATACCCGTTGATAATATTATATGCTGTTTTTGCTTGGATAGAATTTTTAACAAGGGGTAGTTTATTAAGTCCTCTGAAGACACCTTAATTATCTTTGGTTTAATTTTTAAATAATTATTTAATGATGTTTCATCTGCAACAGATGTTAAGAAATCTATACTTAATTTTTTACAATATTTCGCTAGAACCGAATACCAATTTTTTTTAAACTCTAATCGTTTAAACATAGAATGCATATTTTCTTTTTTTTTGTGATATTTGTATATTTGGTTTTTATTAGACATAAACTCCTCTGTACGAAAACTTTGAAACTTAACTGCATCAGCTCCACATTTTTTTGCTGCTTGGATAGTTTTTTTTGCTAAAGATAGCTGGCCATTATGATTAACACCAATTTCTGCGATAATATAAACCTTGTTGTTTTTAATCATTTTTTTTTCCAAAGATAAAAATTGTATGTGATTTTTTTAAAGAAACTACCTTATTAGACTTTGGATTAAAACCAAGCATACAAATAATATTTATATTTAATCTTTTTAAAATATTCTCAATATCGGAAGGTATAAACCAGGAATGATCATTACATGGCTTAATATTCTTTGAAAATTTATTCCATAATAGATTTTTGGTTGTGAGAAATAAAAAGCCCCCCCTGCTCAAAAGACAAATGGTTTTTTTGACAATCCTAAATGGATTGTGACCACAGTTTTGCAGAACTCCAATCAAAGAAATTAAGTCAAATTTTAATTTTGGATTGTAGGAATAAATGTCTTTATTTTTAAATAAAACTTTTTTTTTATATGATTTTTTTTTAGAATAATTATATAAATTTTTATTAATTTCAATCCCTAATCTATAGGAAATATTATTATTTTTTAATTTATCGTGATATTTAAAAATAGAACCTGTTCCAGAACCAACATCTAACCAACGATTAAATTTTTTTTTTTTATTGTATTAAAAAAAAGTCTGTATCTATTTACCATAGATTCTCTAGAGGACCATTTAACTTTTTCAAAATCATTTTGTTTATAAAAAGATTGGTTATATTCTGATAGTAATATTTGACTTGTTTTTTTTTTAATAATTGATCTAGGCATTTTTTTTAAAAAAACTACTCCATTTTTTGTATACTGAATAAGAATTATAACCATTAAATGGATGGTCTGAAGCAAATACCAAGGGAATTGTCCTAAAATTTTTAATTTTAAAAATTTCATTCCACTCTTTTATATTATTAGTGCTAGATAATAAAATTGGCTTGTGTCTGCAAGTTTCCATGACTTTGTCCCAATGCAAAAAAATTCCACATCCTAAATGAGGTAGCCAGTATTTAATATTTGGAAATCTTTTTATTAAGGTAAAAAAAAAATGTAAAGAATCTTGAGAGGATCTAAAAAAATAGTCAACTTCTACAGATAGTGGCATTTTTCTTTCTTGTACATAAGATAAAAATTTAAAATAGCACTTGTCGTTTATATTTTTATTGTGCCAGGAAGCTATAACTTCAAATCCATGTATATTTGTTATGACATTTAATAACTTTTCAAACTCTTTAAATGATACATAGTCAGGATTAGGAATTTGCACTATTTGCTTTCCTTTTAGTCTAAACTTATCTTTAAATTGATAGAAAGTTTCTTTAAGTTCTTTTTCCTGCAAAAAATAGCATTTTGGACTGTTTACTGGAAGACCACGATAATAAATTTGCTTTAATAACTTGCATTTTTTGAGGTAGAGGTTGTTGATTTTTTGAATATTAGAGTCTCTAATAAATTTAAAAGGGATTTTGCTATTTAAAACCTTTTCTTTCGAAGATTGTAACAATACCAACTTTCTCAAAGATGGCGTAACTAATCTAAATTCATGGTCAATCATTTAATTCTCCCAATAGTTGGGCTTTATTAACTTGATTAACTAATAACTCATTTTTTAACTGTTGAAAACCTAATTGAGCAATTTGATGAATTAAAGATAAAGGCTCGATACAAATTTGCTGATTCAAAAATGGAGTGTAATTAAAATTTTGAACTTTATGTAAAATTTTTTTTGATTTAAAAATACTAGCATCTAAATAATCTTTGGAATTTATTCCAGTAATATAAATTTTTGCGGACGTTTTTGTAGCATGCATTAGCAGTCTCTCACTTGCTGAAATACGCTTGGTGGTTTCAAAATCAATTATGGAGGACTCTTTAATAATCTGGGTTTTTATATCCATTATATCACATAGGGTATTTAATTGAGTTATACATACGTCATTCAAATAATTTTTACTTTTATCAAAAGATCTTACTAAGAAAGTATCCAAATCTTTAAAATATTTATATTTTTTGTATGTAAAAATAATCTTATTATAAACTTCTTCTAAATTATTTTTATGAGAACTAGATATAGAAACTTCATGACAATATTGCTGATCGGATTTTTGATTTAATTTTAATCCAATAAAATGAGCGCTGTCATTGATTTGAATTTTATTTCTATGCATAAATGCTCGTTTTCTAAACTTGGCAACATCCATGAAAATAAAAACATCAGCGATCATAACTTTATGTAATAACCCCACCCAAGGTAAAAATGCTGGCTGATGACCTGTTACAATTTTCATAATTTTAAAGATCGAATTCTTTTTTTAATTAATAGCAAATTATCGTCCCATTTATTTTTTGCTAAAATTAAATTATAAAATTTATTTTTCTTATCATAGCTAATATATTTATGCCCCCAGCTTTCATACCATGCTTTAACCTGCTCATTTCCTTTAACAACTTGAGTTTCTAAATATTTAATATTTTTTAAACTAAAAATTTTTTGTAAAAATAAATATTTAAGTATACTTCCTAGCTTAAATTGAGAATTGATTTCCTGACTTATATATATTCCCCAACTACAAAATTTTTTTTTGGGGTTGTAATTAATAGTATATGCAGCTCCAATGATTTTTTTGTTAAAATTAAAACAATAAAAAAATTCTTTTTTCTTTATTTTATTTTCATACCACCACAGATGATCTTTGAAATTAATTCTTTTTCTATTTTTCATAAATTTTCTAATTTTAGATTGATTTCTTATCAGGAAAATTGATTTTAAATCCTTTTTTTTAATTTTTGTAATTAAAAAAATATTTGAATTAATTTGCATTAATAATTTTATTAATCATTTTTGAAGTCCTCATTAAACCTTTTCCATCTATAATTTTTTGATTGTTAATTAGTTTATGCCTAGTTAAAAAATATTTAATTTTATTAGATATCATCTCATGTCTGTTTATTTTTAAGATAGTCTTTAAATCGCCTTCAAAATTAATTATTTTTTTTTTGTGAAGATAGTCACACAATAAAAGCTGGTGTTTAGCTGTAGCAAAGACAATATTATTATTATTTATAGATATTCTCTCAAGCATATTAACACCTCCACTACCTATACATAATTTAGAGTTTTTTATAAAATCTCCTAGGTGAGTAAATTTTTTTATTAAATCAATCTTAAAATTAAAATTTTTCTTTTTCAATTTTAAATTAAAATAATGACCTATTATTAAAACTTTTTTTATATCAATAATTTTATTTAATAGCTGTAATAATTTTAATGTTTCTTGATTAAAATTTCCACTTCCTAAATTAATAAAGACATCATGATTGTATTTTGTTTTTTTCTTTTTCAATGAATTGTAATAATTGTCTAAAAAAAAAAATTTTAAACCTACTAATCTCGTTGCCGAAATGACTTTTTTTTTATTATCAGGAAAAGTGGGATTAATATAAAGATTGCATCGATAGTTTTTTTTTAACCCGTCATCTACTATAATAAAACATCTAGCTTTTTTTCTTATATTACTGCACCACTTTTGTTTTAGATCATAATGATCTAAAATAATATTATTGATTTTTTCTTTTTGTAAAACTTTATTTGTAATGCGAAAATCGTCCAACTCTGTAAATTTTTTTTTTGTTTTTATATTTATTAAGTTTAATAAAGATTTGTCAAACTTAAAAAGATTTTTTTGATAATTAATTGTTAAGAAATAAATTTTATGATTAAATTTTTTTTTTAATTCTTTAGCTAATATATAGCATCTAGATAAATGACCTATTCCGATTTTTTTATTACAATCAACTCTGAATAATATTTTCACCTCAAACAATAGATCTTAGCAAAATAAAAGCTTCTGCATAATTTTTATAGACAGAAGCTCCCCTTACCTTTGCAAGATTTTTTATATTTTCATACGATCTAGAATGTGGAAATTTTCTCATCTCATGATCATAAAATTTTAAGGCATTTAGTTTTAAATCAATAGTGCTAGAAATATCCTCAAAGTGATTGGGCTTAAAAGAATTTGCTCCTACTATCGAAAAATCCGTACTAGAACAAACCTCAAATGCAAAAATTTTACCTACCACATGTCCTCCCACAGGTCTTGTAGCAGTCATTACTGCCTCGCATGTTATTTGATGATCTAGATTTAGATCTTCTTTGAAGTGGGTGTAAATAGTGTTTGGTTTAAAATTTGCAATTTTCTTTTCAAGTTTTTTGATAATTTTTAGTCTGCTTACAGTATCAAACTGATTATCAGGAAAATTTAATAACTCTATATGTTTTATACCAATTAAATTATTAGCTTTATGAGCGCCATTAACATTAGTTCTTATTTTATTTTTAATACCTTTTAAATTTGATCTTGACTTGATGCCCCTTGATAGCAACAACAAATGCACCAAAGCCTGATCTTCTATAATTTTTTTTGCAATTGTGCCTCCGCAGCCTAATATTTCATCATCTGGGTGAGCTGCAACGACAAGTATTTTTTCTATAATTTTATTCATTATCTAACTTTAATTACGATAATATGTTCAAAAAATATATAAATTTTTATTTTTTTCTTAAATGTGCATTCTTATTAAAAATCTTTGGTTTAATTTGAATTAGTTTTTTAACATCAGAAAAATTGAAGTAGATATTTGGCTTAAAATACTTAAATATATTTCTAATAACTTGCAAATCTTCTTGGTAGTCTACTGTTACTCTAAATTTAGATAAGTTTATTTTGTTTTCATAATTACATATCTTGAACTTCTTTTTATTTCTTGTAATATAATAAGTAACATGCTCTCTATCTCTTTTGCTCGTTGATTTAAAAAATGCTTCTTTTAGAGCAAACATATTAAAAATTTCAACATCTAGTCCATGTGGAAATGTTCTTGGGTTATTATTTGAGATATAGTCGGCTTTTCTTGAAAAGAAAATTTTCATCATTTTGTCTACTATTCCAATATCTACTAGCGGACAATCTGATGTAATGCGAATAATATTCTTTGCTGTATATTTTTTTGCAGTATCGTAATATCTCTTTAAAACATCTTCGTTAGATCCCTTGAAAAAAGGTATTTTTAAATATTTTAATTTTTTTTCTAATATTAGATTTTGTTTATCGTCCGGAATACAAACAACAACTTTTTTAATTTTTTTTAATTTTTTTAATCTTTTATATACAATTTCTATTAAGCTTTTTTTAGAAATTTTCTTCAATACCTTTCTAGGAAATCTTGTAGAATCTATTCTTGCTTGAATAATCGCAATCATAATTTATGTGTTAAAGTAAATTAGGTATTTAAAATATTCTTTATATTTTTAATTATATAAAGTAATGATTTTTTTTTCATTTCTGGAAATAAGGGTAAGCTAATAGCGTTTTTATAATATAGCTCTGAATTTTTAAATTCATTTTTTCTTATATTATAAGTTTTGTAAAAAGGATGCTTGTATAAAGGTATATAGTGATAATTACATTGAATACCTTTTTTTTTTAATTTTGAATAGAAAATGTCTTTATTAAAATTTTCAAGAATGATTACATACAGATGATTTGCGCTTTCATAATTTTTGTATATTGGAGGTAATTTCAAAGGAAGATTTGTCAGTTCTTTGTTATATATTGCTACAATTTTTTTTCTTTTTTTTTGAAAATTTTTTATTTTTTTTAATTGACTATTTCCAAGAGCTGCACAAATATCACTAAGCCTAAAATTGTAACCCAAATAGTGTTGCTCATAATAAAGCTCGTTATTATTTTTTTTTAGCATGATTTTTTTTTCTCTTGAAATTCCTCCAGACCGAAGCATTTTAATAATATTAAAATATTTTTTATTGTTCGTACAAATCGCCCCACCCTCTCCTGTCGTAATTATTTTAACTGGGTGAAAGCTAAAAATACATATATCACTATAAGAACAATCCCCAATTTTAGACTTGTAGTACTTGGCTCCTAAAGCATGTGATGCATCTTCGATAATCTTAAATTTATAAATAATTGATAGTTGTTTAATTTCTTTCATCGGACAGGGCAATCCTGCAAAATGAACTACTATAATTAATTTAGGTAATAATTTCTTTTTTTTTGCTTCAATTAGCTTTTTATGCAAATTGTCAACACAGATATTGTAATTTTCTAAACTTATATCCACGAATTTAACTTTTGCCCTACAATGAAGAATTGCATTTGCTGTAGCAACATAAGTGTTAGTCGTAGTCCAGGCAATGTCTCCATCTTTAAGTCCAGTGGCTTGACATGCTAATAATAAAGCGCTGCTTGCAGAATTTGTAGCTAATGTATATTGAGAATTTACAAATTTGCTTATATTTTTTTCAAATTTTAAAATTGCTGGACCTTGCGTTAAAAATTTTGACTTTAAGACTTTGGAAACTTCTTTAATGTCAGCGTCACTAATAGATTGTTTGCTGTATGTTATCATTTTAACTAATAAAAATTTTCAGAATCTAGATATTTTTTTATTTCTGATTTGTTTAAAAAAATATTATTTTTTGAGTTATATTCAAAATCTTTAGAAACTTTTTTTCCCATTTCTCCTAACTTACTTTTTAAAAAATTATTTTTTACATCATAAAATCTAATTGCTGGAGTAATAACAAAATATTTTTTAAATTCAATTGTCTGAGAAACTTCTTCATTGGGACACATTGTTTCATATAATTTTTCGCCTGGTCTCAATCCTATAATTTTGATTTTAGGCTTGCTGTTAAAATATTTTATAAGGTCAATAATTTTAATGGATGGTATTTTGGGTACAAAAATTTCTCCTCCAACCATTAGGTTTAGACACTGACTAACAAATTTGACACTTTCTTCGATTGTAATAAAAAAACGAGTCATATCTTTGTGGGTTAGTGGAAAAATATTAGTTGTATCAGAAATATTTTTAAAAATTGGAATAATTGACCCTCTTGATCCTACAACGTTTCCATATCTAACAACTGAAAAAATAGTTTTATTATTGCCTTTTGTGTTATTTGCAGAGACAAAAAGTTTGTCAGACACGAGTTTTGTAGCTCCATAGAGACTAATAGGTTGTGCTGCCTTATCGGTAGATAAAGCAATTACTTTTGATATTTTGTTTGCAAAAGAAGCATCTATTATATTTTGAGATCCTAAAATGTTTGTTTTGATTGATTCATAAGGATTGTACTCAGCAGTATCGATTTGCTTTAACGCAGCAGCATGTATCAAAATATCGATATCTTTCGTAGCTGTAGTCAATCTTTCTTTATCTCTAATATCTCCAATAAAAAATCTAATTATCTTTTGATATTTAGCTTCAAAAAGATCTTTCATTTCTTTTTGTTTCAATTCATCTCTGGAATAAATAATTAATTTTTCAGGTTTATATTGTTGTAAAATATGCGAAAAAAGTGATTTGCCAAAAGAGCCAGTACCGCCAGTAATAAGTATTTTTTTTTTGTTAAACATAAAAATTATTTTGTTTTCAATATTTGCTTTAAAATAGAATTGTTATTATTATAACACATAAGATTACTCTTATATTTCGCAGACTTGGATTTCCATTCATATTTGCTCATATTCTTTATATTATCTAACTTTTTTTCAAATTTTTTTAAACTTAAGTAATTAATCCAGAAAAAACCTTCTTTTTTTTGATGATATTTAGGCCAACCAAATGAAGCCGAAGCACCCCTAGTTTTTCTACAAGAAAAAAAAGCAACTTTTTTTCCTCTTGCTAAGGCTTCATAACCAAGGGTAGATGAATTGGATATGCAAATTGAAGATTTATCAATTTCCTTATAGGCACAGGTTTTTTCTTTGTCCACAAATTTCCAATCACAATCTCCTAAAATTTCTTTATAAAATAGATACTCATTTTTTGAAATTGTTCTTGGATAAATTAGTAAATTATATTTATTTTTTAAACAGTATTTTTTCAAAAATGGTAGTAACAAAAATTCTGGTTTATAATATTGATCAAAATTTACTCCTAAAGACTTAAAATTTTTATCAGTATGGCATCCAATATACTCTGAAATAAAACAAATAGATCTATTATTCGAAAAATTTTTAATTTCTATATTATTGTTATTAAAAGATCCTAATACAATAAACTTGGCTTTAATAAATTTAGAGTATAATTTAGCAATGCTTTGATTAAAAGTAAAAAAAAAATCACATTGATAATCTTTGTTTTTTTTTAAATTTTCAAAAATATCATATTTTTTCATTCTCCAGCCGTTTTGAATAATTACGATCTTTATATTTGGAAATTTTTTTTTAATTTTTCAAAATATAGGATAATTATTAATTTTTGTAATAAAAAATTTTGGCTGAATAAACTCAATATATTTCATGAAATACCTTAACATAAAATTTTTTTTATCGAGGGGATTTTCAAAAATTAATTGTAAAATTACATAAATATTTAAACTACTACTTTTTATGTATTCAATTTTAGAACTACCTAAAAATTTTTGAAAAAATTTTTTATTATTTTCATCATAAATGCAATAATTTTTTTTAGAAGGTACTTTAAAAAATAACTTATAAGTAAAAAATACATACAAAGAATTAAAGAAAGATTTCATATTTTTTAAAGGTCTTTCTTCAGCAAGTAAACAAAATAAAAGTTATTTTTGATTTTTTTATTTTTTTTAGTTTTAATAATTTTAAATTTTTTCTTAAAAAGAGCATTTAAAGAAGGGAGGTTATCGATCCTAACTTTGCAAAAAATGTGACCAACTTTTTTTTTTTTTAAATATTTGAATAGTAAATTTGAAGAATTAGAAAAGATACCCTTTCTCCAGAAATTTGGAGAGATAGTATAAGCCATTTCTAATTCCCATGGTTTCAACTTTGGGTATCTTAAAGTTATTGTTCCACAAAAATTAGATTTAAATATTACTTGCCAAGTCTGAAAGTTTTTGTTTTTAGATTTTTTAATTAAATTTTGTAAATATTTAAATATTTCTTTTTTAGAAACAAAACTCAAATCCATAAATTTAAAAACTTTTCTATTTGATGAATGTTTGTAGAAATATTCCCAACACTCAGTATCAATAGGCTTGAGAATTATATCCTTAAATTTAAAAATTTTAGCCTGTAAATTTATATTTTTCACTATTAAAAAGTTTTGTTTGAAATTAAGACTTAATATAATGAGAGTTTTTTTTCCTCTACAAATTTTTTTGTTGGAAATGTAAATTTTGCGCAATTCAAACATGTCGGATTTTTTACTAAATTTCCATTAGCGTGAAGCTCTCTAAGTGCTTTCATTTTTTTTCCATTCCATGCCTGATATAATGTGTCTTTATTTAAATCACCTATTAAGAAATCTTTAAAATTTTTAGATCCTTTATCACCCATAACTAGAGAATAGCAGCAAGGAAAAATTTCATTATTTCTAATTTGTAATCTATTAAATGGTTGGTTGCATTTAAAAGTAAGATTTGGCTCTTTGTAAAACTGATCTTCCGTATAATGATCAAAATGTTTTTTTTTATTTAAAGTTGGCGGAACGTAAGTCTGTATAGACACAATATCTACTATATCTCTCCAGTAATTTTGGAAATCTTCGAGTTCATGAATATTGTTTCTAAGTTTACAGAAGCTTACACCTACAATTGGAAGTTTATATCCCCCTTTTTCTTTTAAATCCAAGAAGGTAAAGATATTTTTTTTAACCTTATCCAAATCAATTGCCCCGACTCTAACAGTTTTGTAGGTCTTGTCTGTAAAAGCATCTAAACTAAATCTAAGCCTTGTAAGACCAGAATCTAAAATTTTCTGGGATCTTGTTTTTGTTATTGCCGAACCGTTAGTATTTGTCATAATGTCAATAAAACCATTTTGATTTGCGTAAGATATATATTTTTCATAATCTTTTACCAAAAAAGGCTCATTTTCTCCTTGGATAGAAATGGATGGACAGCCATACTCAAATCCTTCATCTACTATTTTTTTAAATTGAGCAAATGACAAGTTTTCAGACTCATCATACATCTTAATACTTTCGTCAGAATTCCCTATGATACAGTGTGGGCAGCGATAGTTACATTTTTGATTTATTTCTACTTGTAAAAATAAGGGAAAATTAGTTTCTAATTCAAAATTATTTGTTTGGTCCCATTTTTTTCTATAATCTACGAATTTTTTACCAATTATATGTGATAATTTCCGATTTATATCCTCATCTTTAGAATAATGCTTAACCTTACTATCTGTAGTATAAATTTGATCTTTCATTTTACTCCATACAAAAATTTATTATACCTTAATGTGATATTATTTTTTTATTATTATTAACTTAATTAGAATACAGTACTAATAAAGCTTTTTCTATTTTTATTTTTTTCTATTTCTTTATCCCAATAAAAAGAATCTTTTTTATTAGACTCACTACTCAATTCCTCAATAACAGCTCCAGTTTTTCCCAAAGACCTAAAACTATGTACAACACCTGGCTCAATTGTTTGCAAATCACCCTGATTTAAAACAATTTTCTTTTTTTTATATAAAATATTTTTTTTATAATATTTTAATATTATTGATACTCGTCCATATAATATAAAAAAAGTTTCTTTTTTTTTCTTATGATACTGCTCTGGATGCTCTTGTTTTTCTATTAAAAAAAGTAGTTTCTTACAATACTTGTTATTATAAATTGTAATCATACACATTCCAATCTTATAAAAATTATTAATTCCATAATGATGCGATATTTCTATATTAGAACTTTTGGGCAATATAACTTTGGATAAAAAAACTAAATTTCTAACCTGATCTCTTATTTTTTGTAAAATATTTTTATTATTTTTTACTCGTACATCTTTGAGCAATATTTTTTGATTTTTTTTAAGATTTTTATTCAATTTAAACTCTTTAAATTTTGAGAAATCATTTGCAAAAAGTTGTCCATTTTGGCTTGGAAATTTAAAGCTAATATTATTCAAACTTAGAGTTTCTCCTTTGGATAAATTTCTTTTCAAATAAATTCCTCTTTTAAAATTTGCTAATTGTTTTTTTTCATTTTTCAAATTAGCGGTTCTTTTTTTACTGTCTCCACAAATGTCAACCGCATGTTCCAAATTTTTTAACCAAGCGATAATATGCTTAGGCTCACATGAATATTTGTTTAAAGTATAATTTTCACTATTTATACCAATATGTTTTTCAAAAATTCTTGCGCCCATTGCATAACCTATAGATCCTGACATTGTTTCTTCTGGCATTTCATGAGAAGATATACCTGCTATTAAATCTCCATAAGTATCTTTTAAAACTTTAAAGAAATCTAAATTTAAATCTCTTATTTGTGTTGGATAATTGGCTACACAATAAAGGTACTGGACATGTATTTTTCTATTTCTGAAAAATGAAACAGTTTCTGATATTTCATCTAAATTCATACCCCCAAGGCTGCATATTATATTTTTTTTTTTATTTTTTTTTTCCAAATATTCTAACAAAGGCCAGTCATTAGCTGAACAACTAGCTATTTTTAAAAATTTAAAACCATCCCTTAGAACTTTATCTATAGATAATTCGTCGAAAGGGGTGCATATCAAGTCGAATTTTTTTTTAGTAGTAGATATAATTTTTTTCCACTTAATTTCTGTTAATTCTGTACTTTCAAATCTTTTAACTCCTGAATGATCTGATTCTTTAAATTCTGGATGAATAAAAGTTGGTAGATGTCTGTATTGAAATTTTATTGCAAAATTAATTTTTTTTGAAAAAATTTTTTTAATTTTATAATATTCTTCAATTATTTTACTTAAATGGTTTAGGTCTCCCATATGATTATTTGCAATTTCAAAGATTATTAGGGGTTTTGATTTCATTTTATTTTACTTTTATGCAATTAACTATTTTTGTACAATAAAAAATTATATACTACTTAGAGAATTAAACATAGCAAACTGGAAATATCTACTATGAATTTTTATAAAGAAAGGTTTAAACTTCTAGGTCACTTATCTAATAAATTAAATACTAGAGATATAGAATATTTGGAGAGAATGATTATTAACACTAATGAAATTGGTGGAAAGGTTATTTTGTGTGGTAATGGAGGTAGCTCAGCTACAGCATCTCATGTAAGTGTAGATTTTAGCGTAAGTACTAACATTAAAGCTATTAATTTCAACGAGTACAATTTAATTACCTGTTTTTCAAATGACTTTGGCTACGAGAATTGGATTAAAAAATCATTAGAAATATACGGGTCGCCAGAAGATTTGTTAATTCTAATAAGCTGTAGTGGAAATTCAAAGAACTTAATTAATGCTAATGCTTACGCAAAAAGTATTGGAATGAAGGTTGCAACACTAACAGGTTGCCAAAAAACGAATAAGTTAAATAGCAATAAGTTCAATCATAGCATATGGATAAATTCAAAAGATTACAATGTAATAGAAAGCATTCATCATACAATACTACTAACTATAGTTGATAGTATCAAAAAAAAATTTAAAAAATAATATTACTAATTTTCTTTTTTTGATTTTTTACAAAAGTAGCTTCTCTAAAATAGTTTATTTTTGATAATCTTTTGTTATTCTTTAAAAATTTCAAAATTTTATCCGTACTTTCTATAATTGAGAATTTTCGAAATATTTTTTTAAAAAAAACTAGGTCCTCACTGTAATCAAGAGTCAATCTTATATTTTTAGATTTGTATAATTCGTCTACCTGTAAGGTTTTTTGTTTGCATTTTAATTTTTTAATAAAGGGCTCTATCATTTCAGTGTCACTAAAATTTTTTGAAACTTTTTTTAATTTTTTAATCATTGAAATTTTAAATATATACATAAAACAACCGGTAATAATTTTCTCTGGGTATCTTATTAAATCATGAGAATTTAATTTGGTTTTCATAGCTTTTTTATATAGCTTAAAATCAAAGCAAATATCGTCTCCATCTATCATGCAAGCTTTTTTAATTTTAAATTTATGAAAACAATTGTACCATCTTAAAATTTTATTTTTTTCACTACCCCTAAATATGATTATATCGTGATTTTTTTTTACATATCTGCAGAGATCGTTGTCAGTAGATTTTTTGGAAGTTGCTAAAATAACTGGATAACCAATTTTTTTAGCTCTATGTATAAGTATGTCTATAGATGTATTTTTTTTATTTATTTTTTTCAGTATTTTTTCAGGTAGTCTACTGGATTGAGTTCTTGCAGTTATTATAGAAGCGTACATTAGGTTAATCTATAGAAACCCATCTGCTTTACTGAACCATCTAACTTTTTTTCAATGTTATCTTCATTTAGAAATTTCGATATTTTTAAAAACACTTCATTGCAAGCTTCTTCATACAAACTCAGGTACTTATCAGACTGACAGCTATTGGCGTAACATCTATCCGAAGCAAGGATTCCTTTTTTTAACATTTCTTGAATAAAAAAAGTTATAATAAAAGGCCATTTTTCATGATCTATCTTAAAACTAGATAGCGGAATTATACCTGAAATTTGAATATCAATATTATTGCCAGAAGCGGCTTTTTGCCATATTTTTCTAATTTTATTTCCATTCTCTATTAAAATTTTTCCTAAGTTTATTCTTTTATGTTTTTTTAAAAATGCCAAAGAGCAAGCTGGGCCGAGCCTTTCTGTCCAATTAGTACTACTTATAAATGTGTGCAAACTTTTTTCCATAATACTTTTTTTACCAATTAATGCTGCCATAGGTATTCCGTTAGCCATTGTCTTCCCAAATGCTGCCAAATCTGGACTTACTCCAAGCTCCATGTGAATTCCAGAAGTTTGATGCCTCCAAGCACATGTCACTTCGTCAAAAATTAAAACACAATTTTTTTGATTAGCAACTCTTCTAATTCCTGCTAAAAATTTTGAACAGACCACTTTATTTCTAGCTGGTTCAATAATTATTGCTGCAGCTTCATGCGAATGTTTTTCAACAATATTTTTAAAATCCTCACATGAATTAAATCTAAAAGGAATAACTGTGTCAAGTAAGGCTTTAGGAACACCTAGGGGCTGTAGCCCTGGTAATAAATGAGAGTTTAAATTTTTATCAGATGATAGGTTAGCTGATAAATACCAATCATGCCATCCATGGTATCCACATACTAAAATTTTATCCCTACCAGTAGATGCTCTTGCAAGTCTAACAGCCATACTCATAATTTCTCCTCCAGATCTGGCATATTTTACCTGTTCAGCCCAAGGATGAAATTCTAACAATAATTCAGCAAGCTCAATATCTTCGGGGGAATTGAGTGTAGTTAATGAACCGCTATCTATAATTGATTTTGCAACATTATTAATTTCTTCATCAGCATAGCCTAATGCACAAGATCCTATTCCCAACATAGTAAAGTCAAGATATTCTCTGCCTTTCAAATCCCAAATCTGAATACCTTTAGCTTTTGAATAATAAGTGGGCCACATACCTCCTGGCAGATACATTTCAGGACGCTTGCCTAAAAGACCACTAATTCCAGGGATAATATTAGATACATACTCTTGTATAAATTTATTATCTTTTTTTAAAATATCAGACATTATTATTTATAAATCCTTGTTTTATAAAGTTAATTGTTTTTAAAGAATTTTTAAGATTATTCATATACAAATATTCATGTTTAGTTCTAAAAGTATTTAGTACTTTTATCTGATTGGTAAAATCGTCTGGTCTGGCTACCTTAAAACTTTTAGTGATAAGTCTTTTGTCTATACAAATTTTAACTTTTTCAGTAGCATTTGACATTACTCTAGACCAAAGCAAAGATCCATTATCCCCCACTAATAGTATCTCTTTGATATCTGGATTTGCAAGAGTATTAATTTTCAACTCAAACGAACAGTCTTTTATCTTGAAGGCCAAGTTGGAAATATAATCATAATAAGTTTTTTTTATTTTTTTAAAAACAATTTTACTATCAATATTTATTTGAGATTTCCTAAAAAGTATTTCTTTAATATTCATCAAAAGGTGTGCGGCATGAGAATATTCATGTAACCCTCCCCCCCCAGCTTCTGTGTTGCTTAAATACGAATTGCTTAATGATTTTACCCATGGGTGGGCTTTCATTACGTTTTCAAAGTCTTCTTTCCATGTAATTTTTACGGACTTTATTCTTCCTAATTGTTTTCTTTTTAAGGTTTTAAAAATAAAATTTACCGATTCTGATAAGGTGTGATTAAAGCCACAATAAACTCTTTTATCATTTAAAATTTTTTTTAAAACGTTATGGTCTTGGTTGTAGATACAAAGTGGTTTTTCAACTAAAATTTTATTAAAATTTAATTTTTTATAACATTTTAATAAAACAGGAATATGATTTATGGGACTTGTACCAACGATAATTAGATTAAAATTTATCTGCAGTTTATAAACTTCTTCATAATTGATAAATTTTATTTTCCTATCCCACTGCTTATATCTTCCTGGATATAATTTATTTTTAAAAAATATAAATTGTTTTTTATTAGTATCAGTTATTAATACTTCGTACCCAAGTCTTCTTGATGCATTTGCATGATGAGCTCCTATAGAACCACATCCAAAAATTAGAACTATTTTATTTTTTATCATTTATTTAAAAAAAATTCTTTATGTCTTTTTTTTAATTGAATATAATTTCCTTTATCAACTATTTTTCCTTTTTCTAATAGGTAAATAATATCGCAGGATTTTATTGTACTGAGTCTATGGGCTATCGTTATAAAAGTTGTGTTTTGCTTAATTTGATTTATGGAGTTAATAATTAATTTTTCAGATTTGTAATCTAAAGAGCTTGTTGCCTCGTCCATAATAATTACTTTTGGTCTTCGATAAAGACATCTGGCGATACCAATTCTTTGAATTTGCCCACCAGAAAGTCTCACCCCTCTATTCCCTATTTCCGTATTAATTTTAAGAGGTAAAGAATTAATAAACTTATCCAACAAAGTGAGTTTAAGAATTTTCTTTAAGTGCTCTTCGTCAATTTCGTTTTCACTGGCAGAAAATATAATATTATTTTTAATTGTATCGTCATCTAAATATATATCCTGAGGTATAAATCCTAAAATACTTTGCCATTGGTGAAGATTTTTTTTTAAAGGAACTCCATCTATTAAAATTTTTCCTTCACTAGGATCTAAGAGACCCAGAATTATATCTATTAGCGTTGATTTGCCCGCTCCAGTTTCACCAATTATTGCAATTGAGCTATTTGGTTTGAGATCAATACTTATATTATTTAATACATTTTTTTTATATTTTGGATAAAAATAGCTTACATTAGAAATTTTAAATGATTTAGTAAAAAAATCATTATTAAATTTTTGATTTTTCTTGTAATTTTTTTTCTTACAAAAATTTTTTCTCAGAAAATGTAGCTCTTTTAAAATTAAATTTTTTGATGGAGCGTGATACTGAAGAAGTGAAACTGCAGAGCTTATCACATTAAAAGACGGTATAATTCTAACTAAAATTAATCCAAATAAAGCTAAAAAGGCTAAGAATGAAGTTCTTTCCATGTCTAGATAGTAAATTGCAAATAGAGACAATAATAATAAACTAGCAACTGCCAAAACCTCTAAAAATAATTTTGGAATTGACTGCAAGACAGATAAGTAGACATTTTTTTTTAAAATTTTTTTTAAATTTTGAAAATACTTATTGCAAAAATTAAATTCTAAATTAAATATTTTGATATATTTAATTGCACCAAAAGATTGTGTAATTAGCTTAAATTGATTGCCAGTTAATTTTTGAACATCTTGTCCTTTTGCATACACTCGTTTTTTTATAAACAAATAAAAGATACCCAATGTAACTAATAAAAAAGAAAAAACTGAGGTACTAATAATTTTATTTTGAATAAAAAGTAGTGAAAAAAGAAAAATAACTATTAAAAATTCCCTAAGAAGAGAAGTGGCAGAAACTATTAAAGTTGTATAATTTTGACTTTCCGTAGTTACATTCCTCAGAATAATTGATGGATTCATGGTTTGGTGTATGGAATAGGGTAAGTTAATATACCCTTTAAATAATTTTGATGAAAGATGAAGAGTTATTGATTGTGCAATAATAGCCTCGTACCATTTAACAAATACAAAAAAGGAATTCTTAAATATAAAAAAAAAAAGAAGCAAAATAGAAAAAATTAACAAGAAGCTGTAAGAATTAAAAATATCTAGTTGCATAACTAGGTTCAAGTATTCATTATTTGGTAATAAATGATCTGGATTAATAAAATTCACTAGCAGTACAGGAAGCATTCCTATTCCAATTGTTTCAAGTAAAGCTAATAAAATATTAAAAAAAACTAATGAGACTAAAAGGAAAAAATGTTTTTTGGTTAATAGTTTTTTGAGGTCTTTCATATTTTTATTATTAAGCAAGCGTCAATTGTATCAAAATTAGGTACATAGAAAAACTGAGTTATTCTTATACCTTATTTATTTTATCAAAATATAAATATTTAAAACATAATTTATATTTTTTTACTAAGGACTATCGATACAGATGCATTTTTTCTGATATTATAAACTCAAAATATCCTAGTACATTGGATAAATATCTTCGGGTGGTTTGTTGGTTCCATCCATTCCAGATTTTTGTTTCTTTTTTTTTCTTAAATATATAAACGTCAATATTGCCAGAACTAAAAAAATTAAAATTATAGCTATTAACATGTTATTCATAAGCTTTTAAAAAACTTTTTTATTTTAAAAATTAGATTAGTTTTATACTTCAAATTTCCTTTTTTTTCAAAAAATCTAATATCAACACTGTATCTTGGTTGCATATTTATAACATTTACCTCAGAAACCGACCTGTGTAAGGTTAGTGGATGAAACAGAACTGCCTCGGATGGTTCTGTTTTTACTTTGTAAATGTCATTTTCATTAATTTGTTCCTTTAGATCTGCAGAAAAATAACCCTGACCATCAACATACTTGTGATTAAGTAATTTTTTTTTATGTGATTTTTTTAAAATATGTATTGAATTGTTATAGTTAGATCCGTTTATTGAAAACCAAAGAGTTGCACTCAATTTATTATTTAATTTTTTTTTAGATAAAAACCAAGTACCCTCGTCTTGATGCCAATCATATATCACTCTTTTTTGATCAGGCAATCTTGCTCTAAACGCGCTTATATCAAATCTACATGGCTCATTGAAAACTTTTTTAAACGCTTCATATATAGGTTTTGATTCTATTAGGTTATCCAATTCTTGTGAAGAGTTGATTTCATTCATAAAAAATGACCAAAATTTTTTTTCAGGTATTTCCTTAAAAGGAAGTCTTAACTTTGTATCGATTGATTCATTTAGATCATGATCTATTAGCTTATCTTTTGTAAGTGAATATATTTTTTTTTGTAGTTCTAAAAGAGCATTTCCAGACTCAATTTTAAATACCTCAAGATAGCCTTCATTATAAAATTTATCACTAATCATTTTTTTCACCTGCAACTATAAAAAAACCAGGATAATAGATCTTTTTTTTAATTTTTTCATTAGCATAATTAATAAGGTTTTTTTCTTCAAATAAAATTTGATCCATACTTTCATTTTTTCTGAAGTGATTAATGCTTGTGCCTTTGAATACGTAGTTATTATTTTTAAAAACTTCCAATACTTCACTAAGAGTATGTTGTGTTTCGTGAGGGTGTAAGACCTGGTCTCTAAACCAAGACTTCAAATGTACTTCATCGGTCAGTTTGTGAATCTCTTTATATTTTTCAAATTTTGCATCTTCATTTAAATGTTTTATAGAATTTACATAATCTAAAAATGGTTTCCTACCGAACTTGTGATAAAGTCCAATAAAAATTTTAGATTTTTTACCTCCTAGCTTGCACACATGATCTAAAGCAGCCAAACAATCATCTGTATGATGAAGAACCCCCATACTTAAAATTAGATCAAAACCTTCTTGTTTAAATTTAAATAAATCCTGTACTTCAAATGTATTGCTTAAATTTAATTTTTTAGAAACCTCTGAAGCAAATTTAATTGCAATAGGATTAAAATCAATACCTGTAATTTTTTTTGATTTATAATGATACCCTATGTTATTAACAAGCCATCCTCCTCCGCAGCCAATATCTAAAATACTACCTGAACTTTCTAAGCTTTTTGTTAAAAAAGGATAAGTTTCATAAATCGGATTTTTTTTTATATTATTACAGGCTATTTTAGTGTCACCATAAATATTAAAGGGCATGATTTTGTAAAAATCTAAAACTTTTTCACTTACTTTATTCATTTTTACAAAATCTCTTTATTTTGATTAATCAAGGAACATATCTTTTTTGCAACTATAGCATAACCTTCGTCAGCAACATGAGACCTATCGACATATAAAGTTTGAGAAAAACCATCAAAGCACTTGAGTAAACTAAAATTTTTAAGAAGCTTTGTGTCATTATTGGAAGAAAATAACTCATTTTCGAAAATTTTCAGCTTATTTTCTATAAATTTTTTTTTCTCATCGCCCTCAAAAACTTCATATTTTTTTTCAAAATTTGATTTATTTTTTTTAAAAAAGAGATCTGGTTGTAAAAAATTAAATATTGGAATTTTTTTTGCTTCACAATAATTTTTAACAAAGTCAATTTTCATTTTGTACAATTCTAAAGCTATATTATCTTTTTCTGGTTTTTTGTAAAAATAATATTCATCATTAATCTTTGTATTTTTTTTGAAAAAGCGGTAAATAAATTTGAAAAAAACTAAAAAAAAATTTCTCTCTCTAAAAATTCCCAATTTATCGCCCCATAAATAAAAGTTTAGAAAATCTTCATATGGGAAAAATTTTTTATATCTATTTCTATATTCAAAATTAATATCATTTATTCCACTTAAAATTATGATCATAGATGGATTCAATTCATGAAAAGAAAAAATAAATGAATTTAGCTCTTCAACACTTGAGTAGCTTTGCTCTGCCAGATTAATGATATTATAATCTAAGCTATACTCTTTTTTTAATATCTTCTCTATTTGATATGAGGGTATTTGATCATTCGTAGAGGCTCCAAATCCCCATGCAACAGACCCTCCTAATAAAAAACAATTTTTTGAATTTTGATTAAGTTTTTTGATATCCTTATTTCTTAATCCATTTTTGTTTATTGAAATAGTTCTGAATTTTTGATTTGGACTTGATCTCCATCCAGTAAATGGATGGGGAATAATCTTAAGTTTATTTTTAACATCATCAAAAATTTGATAAGCTAATTCTTTACTTTTGAACGCATCACTGTGCCATCTTTCAACATACTCTTTATTTTCCATTTTTAGTCAGGCTCAAATTTATTTTTATAATTATTGATCAAATTTACTGTTTGATCTTTTTTCTTTAAGTAAAAATTTCCAATAACTAATACATCTAAATCTGTTCCAATAAAACACTGAAAAGCATCTTTTGGGGAATTTACAATAGGTTCGCCTCTTACATTAAATGAAGTATTGATCAAAATTGGACAATTTGTTTTTTTTTCAAAGCTTAAAATTAAATTGTATAAAGCTTTGTTATTTTGAATATTAATTGTTTGAACTCTAGCAGTGTTATCGACATGGGTTACTGCAGGAATAGTAGATCTAATCTCATTTACAGTTTCAATGCCATATTTTTTTTTACCTTCTCTTTTTAGAAGCTTATTATTTTTAACTTTATAAACAAAAAGCATGTAAGGACTTTTTTTTTCAAATATATCAAACCACTCACCCACTTTATCCTCCAATACAACGGGTGCAAATGGTCGGAAGCTTTCTCTAAATTTTATCTTCAAGTTAAGGTTTTTTTGCATATAAGGTGATCTTGGGTCAGCTAGAATTGATCTGGAACCAAGAGACCTTGGACCAAATTCTGCTTTACCTGAAAACCAACCAACTGCCTTGGAATTTTTTAAATCATTAGATACAATCTCAGATATTTCAGCATCAGTTAGAATAGAAAATTTTGCGCCAACTTGTTTTAATTCTTCAAGAATTTCATCATCTGAATATTTGGGTCCTAAATAGGCATTTTTCATTAAATCAGATTTGGTTAAATTTCTTTTATTTTTAAGGTATTGGAACCAAAACCCAATTGCAGCTCCAAGAGATCCTCCTGCGTCACCAGATGCTGGTTGAACCCAGACGTTATCAAAAATATTTTTCTCTAAAATTTTTCCATTTACAACACAATTTAAAGCAACACCACCAGCTAAACAAAGATTTTTAATCTTATATTCATCTTTTAAAGATTCGCAAATTTTAAGAATTATTTCCTCTGTAACTTCCTGAATAGAAGCGGCAATATCCATATGAAATTGAGTAATTTCCTCATTTTCATTTCTTTTTTTTTTACCAAAAAGTAATTCGAAGTTTTTATTTATCATTTTAGACCCTGTGAGATAATCAAAATATTTTTGATTTATTTTGAATGATCCATCTTGCTTTACATCGATTAAATTTTCTAAAATTAAATTTTTATAAAGGGGTGTTCCATATGGTGCCAAACCCATTAACTTATATTCACCTGAATTAACCTTAAAACCATTATAGTAAGTAAATGATGAATAAAGTAAGCCGAGAGAGTCGGGAAAATGAATTTCTTTAATATTTTTAATTATATTTTTGGTACCTATTGCAACAGAAGTTGTTGCAAATTCTCCAACTCCATCAGCTGTTAAAATTATAGCCTCCTCAAAAGGGGAAGGGTAAAATGCACTAGCCGCATGACTGAAATGATGATCTACAAAAAAAATTTTATTTTTACCATTGAAGTTTTTATCATGTTTTTGAAGTAGCTTAATTAAGTTTTTTTTATAGAAAACTTTTTCACCCAACCATGCAAGCATTACCTTGTTAAATGACACAAAGCTTCTAAATGAAGAATGTAAAAAAAAAGTTTTTAAAATTCTTTTAAACTTTAATTTTGGATTTTCATAAAATACTATTTTATCAATTTCGCTTAAATTTAAATTTGAATTTTTTAATATCCAATTTATTGAATTATATGGATAACTTTTGTCATGCTTAACTCTGGTAAATCTTTCTTCTTGTGCACAGGCAATAATATCACCGTCCACAACTAATGATGCAGCGCTATCATGATAAAAAGCTGATATTCCTAGTATTTTAGTCATTTTTTTTAATTATCCAAAATGTTTTTTTTTGTGTAGTAGAAAAAACATACAAAAAAATTCTATATATAAGTGATGTAATCAAAAAAAATATGAAGCATATGTTGATAAAAAAAAACAAAATAAAATTCTTTAAAAAATTTGTATACCACTTATCCGTAAATATTAAATTTTTCATATTTATGTTTATCCTAAATTTTTCTTAATTTAGTAAAGCTCTGCACTTAATCTTTTAAATATTTAAACCAATCCCTTGTTGCAAGACTTATTTTGCTTTTGGTCCATAGGGGTGCCTTTTTCCAATAATCAATATTTGATAGTAAAATTTCAATACCTTCTTCTATTTGAATTTTTGGCTTCCAGTTTAGTTCTTTTTTTATTTTTTTTATATTAGCAAAGGTTATTTTTGGTTCTCCTGGTCTTAATGGTATAAATTGTTTTTGACCACCCAACAAATCACATATTCTGTTGATAGATATTGATTTACCACTACCAATATTAAAAATTTGTGAATTTTTTTTATAATTTATAGATTTGATTAAAGCGTCAGCAACATCTGAAACAAAGGTAAAGTCCCTTCTTTGAGAACCATCACCAACTACAGTAAATGGATATTTTTTTATTTTTTGTTTTAAAAACGTACCAAACATTGCTCCATAAGTTCCTGAAGTTCGTGATCGAGTACCATATACGTTAAAAAGCCTGAAAGAAGTTACATTTAATTTGTAAACTTTAGCCCAATGCAAAACTAAATCCTCACCGTTTTTTTTTGTTAAAGCATATGGATACTTTGTGTCAATTTTTTCTTTTTCATCTGTGGGATATTTTTTTGGAATGCCATAACATGACGAAGAGGCTGTATAAATAAATTTTTTAATCTTATGCTTCACTGAAGCTTCTAATACATTTAAGGTTCCTAATACATTTGACAAAAAGTATTTTTTAGGTGAATTTATGCTAGGCACAATATCTGCTAATGCTGCCAAATGAAAAACAGCATCTATATTTTTAAAATACTTTTCAATTTCGTGTATTTTTGAGATATCTTTTTTTACAAATTTTATTTGGGATAAAAATGGCTTAATATTTTCTATTCTTCCTGTACTTAAATTATCAATTACTACAATCTTGTGTTTTTTTTTTATCAATTTTTCGACTAAATGGCTTCCAACAAAACCTGCTCCGCCAGTTATTAAAATTTTCATATTTTTAATCTATTTAAAAAAATTTTTGTCTCCTTGGTATCATTCTCGTCCGGTGCCCATGGAGCGTATTTAACATCTTTATCTTTAATAAAAGGACCACAATAAGTTTCATGATATATACAGTCAGTTTCTACTGCGATTGGCATATGCCAAAAAGAATTGGACATTCTGTAAAAGAAATTTTTACCAGAGTTTATATCTCCCATTTCTATAATATTTTTAACTTTTCCAAATTTATTGAAAACAAAAATTTTCATTCTTCCTTTTAAGATTGTATATGACTCACTTTTGTTGAAAGGGTGAATATGAGGTCTAACATAACTTTTTTTCTTTAAATAAATTACCATTTCATTAATTTTATTTCTTGTACTCAAATGACAACAAATTCTAGATCTTTTTTTTTCACTCTTGATAGCTAATTTTTGGAGTCTTTGTATAATCTTCTTATCAAAAAAAAGTAAATCTTTTGTATTGTTAATTACGCTTTTCATAATCTAAAATTTTTAATTTTTGCACTACTGTTTTTTTTATAGACCTGTATTTTATAGCAAGTTTTTTTTGATTAATTTTTGAACTAAGAAAATTTAATCTAGCTCTTTTCTCATGATATCGAAAATCTTTAAATTTAATCTTTTCAAAAATCATTTTTTTTCCATTTTTACTATATTTTTTTATCATCATTGCCAAGTCAAATCTTGAAATTTTCTCTTTAGATGTCAAATGTACTAAATCGACATTTGTTTTTGAAATTTTAAAAATCCCCTTACAAACATCTTCGGAATGAGAAATATTAAAATAATTGTCATATGACATTCTTGCATTCTTTTTTTTTATTGTGTCATACGTTAAAGAAATAACATCTCTAGATTTTTTTTTCATACGAATAGTCCAGCAAAGCCTGATTATTGTATAATTTTTTTTAATTTTATTTATTAAAAATTTCTCTATCATATTTTTATATTTTCCATACAAGCTTAATGGTTTTGTTTTTGAACTTTCTATGTAGCCCCCCTTTTTTCCATCAAAAACCTCTACAGAAGAAATAAAAATTATTTTACATCCAGTTTTACTTAAGTCTTTAATTAATCTTTTTGTACTAAATACATTAATTTTTTTTGAATTTTCTTTTTTGTTCAAGACTTCAAGTGGATTTGTAACGGCAGAAAAAATAATAACTACGTCATTATTATTAATTTCAAAAAAAAATTTTGTTATATCATCCTTTCTGATGTCAAATTTAACTAACAGGGGTTGTTTTTTTTTAAAATAAGTTCCTAAAACTTTGATTTTTTTTTTTCGTAAAAAAGAAAACATTTCACTTCCAATAGACGAACTAGCGCCAATAATTATATACCTCATAATGTTAAAATATTTTTTTCATTTAAAATAAATAAATTCATAGTCCCCAGTATAGCCAGAGTTTTTAAATAGCCATTTCCATGAAGATGTATCAATTAAAGTCTCGGCAGTTAAAGCCCAACATTGAAGATTAAATTGTTCTAACTCATTTCTATAGGATTCTATGCAAATAAATTTAGATTTTCCGACTCTTTCTATTTCTGAAAGAGAACTATGTATTTCACTAATCTTAAAATTATGCAGAGTGTTTATAGATATGACTAGGTCAAAAAAGTTATTTTTAAACTTAAGTTTTTTTCTGGCATCTTGAATTTTTATATTTTTTTTAATTTTATCATTTGCACTATTCTTTGCATATTTGGATATATCTATTCCAATAACACTAATATTTTTTAATTTATTTTTTATATCTTGCATCAGGAATCCTTTTCCACAACCGACTTCTAAAACTTTAGATTTGTTAGTTAAATTATATGTTTTAATAATACTTTTAACTAAAGACTCATTATATCCCTCTATATATTTAAACCCTCCGTAACCATATTTTCTATTCCCATCCCAATAATCAAAACCGTATTTTTTTGAGACTTTCATGCATTTTACTTTTTTATTAATCATCCTCTCCAAATAATTTCTTTTGGTTTTTGTGTGGTTAGGAGTAATAAAGTTTCTTAATTGATTTTTTTTATTTGATTTTTTTTTATTTTTATAAAATAAAGTTTTAATTATAAAAATTTTTTCTAGTTCAGAAAAATCTTTTTTATTTTTTACAATTAAATTTTCTAATACAAAATGGATTTGCTTTTTATTTAATAATGTTTTGTTATATAGTTTTTTTCTTTCATCTGGACTTATGGGCATTTGCAATAAGCTATAAAATACGATTCCATCATAGAGATTATATTTTTCTGTTATTTCTCTGAGAATAAGTGAGCTGTTCTCCATGGCATACTCCGTTGAACTTAATAAGAATTCAATATTTTTTTTTTTACAATAATCTCTTAAAACTATATTTTGCACATTTTGAGGAACTCTTTCCTCAAAAAAAGGTCTGCTAAAAATATATCCTTTCAATTTCATTTTATTTTGCCGAATGGCGATTTATAATTCATTCCAACCTCTGTCATCGCTCTTGTTGTTATTGGTAAAAAAAATTCTCCAATTTTTTTATCTCCATAAGGAGAAAATATAGTTTTAAATCTACAATTCATTGACCATCTTGTTTGCTTTTCTTTATTAACTACATTTCCATGAGGTAAAGATTGATTAAAAATTAAACATTGACCGTAATTAATTTTAAGCCATTTTATTTTATTTTTTAATTTGTCAAAAATTACTGAACTGCTACTGATTTTTTTTTTTTTCACAATTTTTTTAAAAAAATCATAATTTTTTTGTTGGAGAATATACATTGATTTTGTTTTATAGCAGTCAACTAGTGGTAACCATAAATTGATTTCATAAGGAGAGTCACCTGACCAAACATCTGAATGAATGGGCAAAAGGGAATTGCTATCGTTTGGAAATTGAATGCTCAAATTTATGCTTTTTTGCATCATTAATTCATTGCCTGCCAAAGAATAAATATTTTCTCTAGCTAAATTAAAATAATGATATCTTGCTAATTTATCATCACTAATTGAATTGATTATTTTTAATCTAAAATTATTAAGATCATCAACTGAAATTATTTTATGAATATAGTTAAGATCAATTTTTTTTTTGGTTTTTAAATAATTCTTTGTTGTTTTAACAATAATTTTATAAATATAATTTAATGACTTTTTATTTTCTACGTTTATGATTGTATAACCATTTAAAGTAAATTTATTTGCAAGATTGTTTTCTTCTTTTGATAAAAAGTTCATTTAATATTCTTTAATTATACCTAAATTTTGATAGATAAAAATTATCTTAAGTCAAAATTTTTTCATTATTGTTTTATCTGTTTTAAGGCTAATAAAATTTGGTCCCTTGTTTTGGTAGCTTTTAAGAAGAAATTTTTCTGTTTCCTTGCTGTTTTTAGGAAAATAAGACTTTATATTGGAAAATAAACTTGCTATTTTTTTATCATTAATTTCTGAATGAGTAGGACCCAAATGTGGATAATCAGCAAATCCAACCAAGTTTACATTTACATTTTGCTGATCAATATCTAATTTTACTTGCTCAAATGGCCTCTCAATTAAAAATGGTGTTATTGTATAAACCCAAGGCTTCATTCCTTGTATAGCCATACCAGAAGCAACGCCTATTAAACTTTGCTCACATATTCCTAGATTAATAAATCTATATGGATGATTTTTTCTAAAATCATCAAAAATTCCATAACCAATATCTCCAACAAGTAATATAATTTTTTCATCTTTTTTTGCGATTTTATCAATGAATTTTCCAAAAGCCCTTCTCATTTATTTGATTCCCAATCTTTTTTTACCAACTGTAATTTCTTCGCCTTTTAATTGTCTTGCATGCCAACCTGGATCGTTTTCAAATTCCTTAACACCCTTTCCCTTTATGGTGTGAATTATAAAAACTGTTGGTTTTTTATTTTTTATATCTTTTTTAAATACTTTAATTAGTGTGTCAAAAGAGTGACCCTTTTTAACTTCAATACAATTCCATTTAAATGCTCTAAATTTTTCTGCTAAGCTATCTAATGGCAAGGCGTCCTCTAATCTGGTAAGAGCTTGAATCTTGTTATAATCTATAATTAATTTAAGATTATCAAGTTTGTGTTTTGATCCAATTAGAAGAGATTCCCAGGTAGTCCCTTCTTGACATTCACCATCGCTAACTAAGACAAAAATATTGCCTTTCTGTTTTTGTTTTTTTTTTGCAAAAGCCATACCTGTAGCTATTGGCAATCCATGTCCTAGACTTCCAGTGGTACAATGAATTCCGTTTTTTTCATCTTTTTCTAGATGAGTGGTAATTTTATTTTTATATCCTCTTTCATTTAGTAAAATACATAATGGAAAAGATGAGTGGGATTTGCTTAAAATAAATTTATCATTTCTTTTTAGTATTACCTCATACAAGGACAATAGAATTTCTATCATAGAAAAGGCTCCACCCAGATGCGCTTCTCCTTTTTCAATAAATGCTAAGAATGTTTTTCTTCTTAGTTGAAGTGCCTTTTTTTTTAAATTATCAATTTTCATCTTTGGCTACTTTAAATTAACCGACTGCATTTTTTTAATATTAAAATAATCTGAATTGTTAAGTGGATCGTTTAATAAATTTGACTCAAATGCTTTTTTTAAATCTTTGACAGCATCACTGATAGTAAATTTTGTTTGAAAATTTAATATTTTTTTAATTTTTCCTGATGAAATATGATAAGAGCGATTATCATTAGTGGGAGTTACTACTAAACTAATATCTTCACCGAGTTCTTTTTTTACTGTTTGAGCGATTTCATAAACGCTTCTATTTTCCCATCCAGCATTAAAAATCTGCCCATTAACCAATTTGTCGTCAGCCTGAATTAATTTTTCGTAAGCCCTTACCATATCTTTTATGTGGATATTTGGTCTTAATTGATCACCACCAAAAACTGAAATTTCTTTTTTATGAAATCCAACATTTGTTAATATATTCACAATTACATCGAGCCTTTGTCTTTTAGAATAACCACAAACTGTTGCTGGTCTAATTGTTACTCCAGAAAAATTTTTGTCATTATAATTATTTAATATTTTTTCACATTTTGCCTTAAATTTTGAATAATCTGTAATTGGCTCAAGACTTATTTCTTCATGTACATTTTTGATGTCTTTAATTCCATATACACTAGATGACGATGCGTAGATAAATCTTTTTATATTTTCTTCTTTTGAAATTTTTACTAGAGGCTCAAAAGAGTCTAAATTAATTGATTTTCCTAGATTTGGATTTAGCTCAAAACTAGGGTCATTAGAAATACAAGCCAGGTGAATAACAATATCTTGATTTTTAATTGATTTTCTTAAAAGAGAAGTATCTCTAATATCACCTTTAATTAGTCTTAAATCTTTTTTATGATCAAAAACATTTTCTCCATATAAAAATAAATCATATACAGTTACATTATAATTTTTTTCAACTAAATAATCCGAGAGGCAAGAACCAACATAGCCAGCGCCACCTGTAATAAATATATTATTCATTGGCATCTACCCACGTCAATTTCATAAAGTAATTTAAATTAATCATTCAAAATTCCTTTTTAAAAATTTTTGACCAACATTGAATTTTAATTCTCCATGCCATATTCTCAATTCATTATTGAAATATTTATCATTGAACTTTTTACAATTAAATAAATAATATGAATAAAATTTTTTTCTTAAAGCAATAAAATCTTCACTAAGTATTCTTTTTCCTTCGATTTCATCAATAGCTTCCTCCAATAGATCTTTAATTTCTTCTGGCGTATTATCTAATAGTTCTACAAATTTCTCTGAATAATCTTTCTTATCTTCAGTAAAAGCAAGATTATTTGAAAATATTTCTGAAATATTTAAAATTTTTGATGAGTCTTTAAATTTACATTTTTTAAAAATTGTAAAAATTTTATTAGAATATGAGTGCATGATGCCTATAGGAGCAAAATCAGTAATAACAGTAGGTGTTCTAAATAAGTATAGAGGCGCGAGTGTTCCCCCAGAATTATTTCCTAAAATTAATTCACATTTAAAAGTTAAATATAAATCCATGAAATCATTCTGAAATTTTGAAAAAGGATAATCTATAAAAAAAACATTAGTAACATTAATTCTTTGTTTAGGATTTTTTCCAATTCTTACCACTTTATAATTTCTTTTTATTGCAAAATTGATTGCATCTATGTAATGATCAGTATTTACTAATTTTAAACCAGTTTCTGAATCTTCGTTAATATAATTGTCATCTCTGATATGCAAAACAATAAATTTGTTATTTATTAATCCCATTCTTTTTAATTGATTATCACCATAAAGAATTTCTGAATTTGTAAATTTTATATTTGCTGGGTTTTTATCAATAAAATTAAAAATATCTCTATCATTTGAAACTGGTTCTGGAATTTCATGATCATCCGAAATTAATTTTAATTTTCTGAAAGTTTTATAAGTACTAAAAATAGGTGCAATTATTATATAAGGCAAAACTTTAATTTTTTTTTTCCACATTTTTCCTAATTGTGTATTACAAACATGGCGTCCATAAAAAAAAATATCGAATTGTTTTTTTTTTTTCTGTTTTCTTTCATG
>Ga0129324_10000157_pt1 | contig 47192 bp, 49 predicted proteins | sample CPBDNA_7_FD_96879 | JGI IMG/M metagenome (GOLD analysis project Ga0129324, IMG submission 96879) | Freshwater to marine salinity gradient microbial communities from Chesapeake Bay, USA - CPBay_Spr_15_0.2_DNA | ecosystem: Environmental > Aquatic > Marine > Coastal | place: USA: Chesapeake Bay... | reverse complement strand
CCGACTCGCTTGTACTGGCGACCTCTCCGATTGCTCCTGCGTCGACTGTACCCACGTCAGTCGCCGACTCGCTTGTACTGGCGACCTCTCCGATTGCTCCTGCGTCGACTGTACCCACGTCAGCCGCCGACCCGCCTGCACTGGCCATGTCACCTCTCGCTCCTGCGTCGACTGTGCCCACGTCAGTCGCCGACTCGCTTGTACTGGCGACCTCTCCGATTGCTCCTGCGTCGACTGTGCCCACGTCAGTCGCCGATCCGCCTGCGCTGGACATGTCCGCTGCCGCTCCTGCATCGTCCGTACCGTCGACGGCGGCAAGGACGGCCACGGCGTCGTACATCGTCGATGTTTCTACATCCAACAATCTACCTGGTCCGAACCCGTGCACGACATTCATAGATTCTACCACAAACACGATACATGCAACGCTGTGTGGAGCCATCACGCCGTCGTTGCTCAAAGCAGGTGCTGTGCAGCGGATTAGATGGCCACACAATGTGGGCGGTGCGAATTCGATGGTGACAGTAAACGACACATCTGTGGTACTGGATGAAAAGTACGTTGTTTTCATCGAAAGTGGAGGGTGGATTGATCGCGACACATATGGATACATGACGCGTGCGGCAATAAAGACATCAAGACTCGGTCCGCTGCGTGCATCGTCGCGGATACGTGCACAGTATAATTCAGTGTCCTCGTCCCTCGCCGCATCATCCTCCGTGTCCACGTCGACAGCACAAGAGCAGCGCTCGTCGTCTCGAGGTCGCGTGCGTGCCTTCGTTCGTCAGCGTGAACGCATGCAGGGGCTCCGGAACCGACGATGATACAAACGCTCCGAAGATGTTTTGCGAGGATATCGTGGTATGTTCGTCAGACAACATGGCACGGCCTCTACGAAACAGAGCATCGCTGGAAAAAAATACTTTGAACCTTTCCGACCCTTTGTGTTCCCATGCTCGTAACGCGTTTGACACGATCGATAAGTGCAGCCACCACAATGCCTGCACGAAAAAACGGTGTCCATGAACCCGCTTCTTGGTGAAACGCTATGGGACCGCTGTAAAATCGTTCGTCGAGAACCTGCACGTCGTTGCAGTAAATTCGACATTTCAATGCAAGACATCGATCGATGTTCGGCGGACCAGTGATAAATACGGTAAGCATCGTTCTCACGAGTCGTCCTAACATGGGAACGCGAAGCAACCAGTAGACTATGCGTCCGCAACTGCCGCACTCAACGCTGCGGACATTGTTCTCGATTCGACGTACTATGTCCAACCACAAAGGGTGATGTCGGGTGTTGGCGACAAGGAGGCAGGACTGAAATGCCTCTGTGACAAGCGGACTTCTCACGAGAGCGACTGGGCGAGACACGTCGATATGATTCACAAAGTCGTTTTGTACCCAAACGTCCACGTCTGAATAAAAGCCTCCGAACTCGTGTAGAATAATCATTCGCATGTAGTCCGACCTTTCTACTGGCGATTTCAACTTCGTTTTGTAAAACGATACGTTGTCCGAGTACAATCGCAGTAGCTCGAGACAGTCAGAGTTGAGCCAAACGACAAGCTGTACACCAGTACAATGCTCCCAACTGAGCACGCATTCCTGAAAGTTTGCAGGGATGTGTGTGTCAGCCTCTGTGTGGGACAGCCACACGACGTGAGCGAACCGTACGCTGGTGTCGTGTACGTCCGAACCTATCAAGCTGCCTCCGCGTACATACATATGTGCAAGACACCGTCACGGGTACGTACACAGCACCGTTTGGCCAAAAGCTGACCCTCGTAAACAATAAACTGATTGTTGCAGTCCAACCGCATGCGTTCAGAGAGTACTGACAAATATATGCAATATTGTTTAGAGAAACGCAGAGACTTCACACAATGACCTCCACACTCATGCTCCCGACATCACTTCTTACGCGTCGGGAGTGCGTCAAGGACGAAAAAAATAACAGCAGGTGTGCTGCTGAGGACACAGCCTCCGACGACGTACCTCCGCAAGGCGCACAATTAGACGACACGATGTCGGATATCACGCCTGACCCGTCGCCGAACGACGAAACGCCAGATGAAAAAAAAGAGGAAACAAAAGAAGTCGCATGCCTAGAACTAAGCGCAGGTGATACAACCAACGAGCCCACCATTGACGTCAATGTTCTCATTCAACATGAGCCTGCGTGCGAAAAAACAGACGATTCGATGGATGGCACCATCGACTGCAGCATGTCTTTAGAAACCCTCCCCACACGTGAGATCAAAGCAATGCTCAAAAAACAAAAGTTGTCGACGAGTGGCAGCAAGGCAGAGTTATTGTCACGACTTTGTGCATCTCGCCGTCAGAACGACGCCAGGTGCACGTGAAGTTTTGAAGTAGATGTACATGCGCGTGCACCTGTGTAATGCAAACGTAGCGAACATAGGCACCGCAAATGAGTGGCGTTGGATGTGATGACGTACATCCCGCAGCCACTCGACGTCGAACTGGCCACGGCATAGAGATCACTCACAACGCCATATACATAGGGTCGTGGGAATGTGGTGCACGAGAGGGGCAGCAAATATGTTATCAAAACGATGGACAGGTCGACGTTCAGGTTTGGTCGCATGGCGTTATATCAGAAAGTCCAAACGAGCGGGCTTATGGCGGTGCGTTCACCAGAATTAGTCCTGCGGTCGCCAGGGTCGTGGGTGACAAGCATGCCAAAACACGAGATTTGAGTGTGGCGGACGTCGTGCGACTGCTGCAATTCGACGTGACCGTGGAGGAGGCAGCAATTAAAATCTGTGAACAAAACCGTCGTTGGGCTCGTTTGGACAAGTTTCGAATTACAGTAACACCTGATTCACGCGGGAGGCACAATTTTCAGGTCTGCTGGAGGTACCGCACGGTATCCGAGACACGACGATCAGGACGCCAATGCGTGGTGCGTCACGGATCGTTTCGGAGTATGGACACCGCAATCGTGGTGGCGGCATGGCTTGCGAGCAAGTCCGATGTTCGCCTGTGTGCTTCAAGTCAGGCGTGCTCGTCGCTACTGTACGCACGCTTGGTGGCGGAACGTCACGGCATGATCGTGTAGCGACAGTGTCCGTCAGTTTTTTTTTCTGCATTGCGTTTGACACGTTCACGTTATGGATGGCATTACTATACCCAGAGTTTTGCACGACGCTATGTTGAGTGATTTCCAGGCCGAGTATGAGAAGGAGTTTGGCGAGATGACTGACGTCGAAGCGCAATTTACACGCCAGCAACTCATCGAGAAGTATGCGATGGACATTCGCTTTTGGAAAAAAATTAAGGAGTCGCATGCTATAATAGACACGAGCACCGCACCGCCAGACATGCGGACCATATGTGCGCACGCAATTACAAGCAACGCCATAGGCAACCTGTGGCGGTTTGCAAGGCTTAGGTGCATCCTGGACGAGGTCAAAAGTGCGGTAGCACATGCTCCGTCTGTTTAGGAGTACTATGATGGAGTCGCCGTCGTCGGAGCTGCCGTCGTCGGAGCTGCCGTCGTCGGAGCTGCCGTCGGTGAGCTTGACGGTGGGTGGCTTGGCGGTGGGTGGCTAGGCGTTGGAGGGGATGACGGTGGGTATGGTGGGGGTGACGGAGGGCTTGGTGGTGGGGGTGGTCCTGGGCTTGGCGGTGGATGGAATGGCGGCATCGATGGTGGTGCCGACGGCGGTGATGGCGACGATTGTGTGAGCTGCCACGCGAACAACGCACCCAGTCCGCCTGCCGTCAATGTGAAGAAGCACACTGAAAGCATTGCAGTCGGTGTACCACGACGTGTTGTAGGATTCGGCGCAGGCGTGTCTATTTCAATGGTAGTCGTAGCCGCAGTTTTCTGGGCTGTGCTTGCAGGTGTACGTGTGGAATGGTAACCCAATGTGTTTGACATGATTTTGCTCACGTGCTATTTACACCTGCAAATAAAAAAATCATCATCAAACAAATGGAAGTGCAGCAGAACATTGTATGTCCGCTCGGAGAGACGCATACGATCTTTGTGTCATAGATCGTAATGTGGTCAGTGTGTCTGGGTGACACGACGTGCATCTGTACTGCAGACATTTTCCGTTGCGTGCGTCACATGTCGATTTCATGGCCCAAGCGTTCGTGGCCAACCACGAAATGCGCACATCCGAGATATTTTGAAGTGCTACTTCCGCCGTGCTAAGAAGGTTATCAATCCTGTCAAGGTAGTATTCCTCTACCTCCGCCGCGGTGCGCAGTACAGTAGTACCACAGACATCACCGTATTTGTACCTCAGCGTATCGATAAATGTATATCCGTGCAACATCCAAGTAAGGTACTGAACCGATACGCAGCATGGTCTTGTGTATCGAATGCCTGCCATCGTCTGACGCGCACAAACCGAGTCTTTCAACGCTCGCAAAGAACATATCGTATCGTGCATATGTTCAAGTCCAATCCTGTCGTTTTGGTTGAATCCCGTGTACTTGTCCATCCACCTTGGCGTGTTTTCGAGGGCTCTCTTGAGAAAGCCCATTTCCTCGCCGTTCAGAACCTCGGGCAAGAGAAGCGATTGGGACTGTACGTACGTTTAAAACCAGATGTCGTACAATCTGTAGAAGTGCGGCATGACAGACGTTGCACAGAGTCCGTCGCTCGAATGCTCGTAGAGTGAAACTGTTCCTGTCGTAAATATGCTCCCCCATGATGGTATCGCTGCAGTCAGCAGCTGCACATACGTAGTTTCATCGTCGGTGTGCACAGGACACGACGACTATATGTCTGGTGCTCGCGTGTATGCACGACATTCACACAGCACAAATGCCAGGATTGAGCATCGCAGCAAATCGAAAGGTGTCATGCTTTGTGTTTACATACATATAATTATTTACAACCGACCAAAGACAACCACCCAAGGGACAGCAGATATCGGAACGCACGTGCGCACAGTCTCACGCCAGCAGTCCAATTGTATTCGTTACATACAAGTCCGTGTGGTGTTGTCCGTGACGGCACCACACTTTTCGCACGTGTACACGAACAACATTCATCTGTGCGAAGCACGGTTTCGAATGCGAGGTGGGACGTGCTTTCCCAACACCTGCGCGATGCGCATGCGTCGCCTAATCAACGTGTTGATGGCGCGCCGCATCCACAATCGCAAGCAGGTGAAAACGTAGCTGACCCCGATGGAGCTCAAGCTCGTGTATGGGCAGATGTACTCACCCGAGTTGCGCAAGGCACGCGCAACTCTGGCTTTCATCATTTCCCATTTCAAGTCGTCGTACAACGGACTTGGAATGGTTACGGATTGATCATGACTCGTTACTGTATCAAGTCTACGAGTGAGGCGGTCACTGCGCACACTGAGCCCACGGCGCCGCTCCTGCATGCAGGTGCCACCCGGGAGACAGGAGCTTAAGCTAGCGTTGACTTCTTTCCTCCACATCGTTGCGCGACGCAGACCTCAATTACACCAATCGGCTGGTGTCAGACTACCACAATAAAAACAACCGATGTTTCGGGACACGCAGTGCAACGCGCAGTACGGGAGGAGGTGTACGACGGAAGAGTCGATGCTCCACCTGGCGATGTGTCATGTCATTAAAAAGTTCTTCTGGGACCGAGTCCGGCGCATAATGTGGCGAGTGGGTCTGGAGCACTCCAGGAACACGTCTTTCATCGCCGCAGGAAAAGTTAAGGGAAGGAAATTCATAGGGGAAGAAGGTGCAGGGATGATGTTTCTGGCGTGGAGGTGCCTCTACGCAGAGGTAGTAAAAGCCAGGTTGGAATATAAAAGACTAGACCTGGAAAACGCGTACAAACGCGCAATACAGATGACTATTATCGCTCCGCTCACTCCGCTAGTAGTTTAGCTCTCGTAGAGTAGTGCCCCGGCCACCTCGCAACCGATTCATCCGGCAGTACGATATCACGATCTGGACAGCTCCATCGAGGCACATTTCAATGTGCTGCGTTTGCAACGGCGGGTGAGACTGGATCCGACGAGAGTTTTTATCAAGGCAATAGTGCCAAGATTTCGAGCTGGGCTGGTAAATTCGCAGTCGCGGCGCTGTGCATGGTCGGTGTTGCAGCAGCAGCAGCACGCGCACCTCGTGGCAAAGCGGTGCTCGTCCTGCTTGGCCTAACCCACCTATGCACCCTAGTGTCCCGGGAGGATTTCCCTTGACCTAGTGTTGGTGGAGTGTTGGTGGAGTGTTGTTGAGCCTGCCTTGGGGGACTGGCGAGCGACGTTTCGATATCTCAAGGGAGATAACAGATTCGTGTTAACTATTTCTGTTAACTATTAGTAGGCTCAAAGCATAGGGGGTAAAGTGGTAGTCACAGTACATAGAACATGCCTATGAGAAAAACAACCCCCGGCCCGGGCTCTCATATGATGAGAAGGCCACACTACCACGGCGTGATAGCCCAGTGTCAGTGCCTGATCTGATTGAGCGCGACGTCGGGGCGATTTTTTTTTCAAAAACACAACCGATGTTCAGTACCAGAGGCATGTCTTGCTACTTTTCCATAAGCCAATAGCCATGAAAGTGTGTGTGCTGGAACGTGTCAACTGGACTGTTTGCGTTAAACACTACTGCGGTGACGCGATCCCCTTCCTTGAATCGCATTTTTGCACACACATTCAGGTTGTGGTCGGCTTGGAAGGTGCCAAAAAAGTTGTAGTACCCTTCGTTCGGTGAAGTCAATTGTACGAGGCGTTCTGAGTTTCGGAAGGCGCATTTTACTTCACCTCGAGCACGGATGAAACGCTGCAGGTCAGCGACGTCCCATCCTAGCCGTGTAATTGGGAGGGATACGTTGTGCGTACTTGGTGCGTATACGCGCCTCAAGGACGCGGGCAGTAATTCCGACTCGTCGCCCCCAACTATCCAGAACTCTTGTGCAAGATGGTGCATGTGCTCCCAATAGTATACAAGCCTCATGTTGCTAGGTACGGCGAAGGTCTGCCACGCTGCGGTGTCGCCTATGTTTGCACGCACGGGGTACGCATAGTTGCTATGACGGTTGATGTTCCACATGAGCATGAATGGCTCGACGAAATGGTCGACGCCGTGAGACCATTCTACGGCGGTCACCAAGCTCATCGGTACGTCATGGTACAAGTCTACGTTGTCGAGCCTGCAGGTTTGCATGTCGAATGAGCCCTCGCTGTGGGCCTCCGCTAGCATCGGGTTCCACTCGGCGAACGGAAGTAGCGCTCCGATAGTATGGTCTTCCACATCATCGTTGTACGTGTTCAAATCGTTGGTTTCGTCCATCACCTCTCGCTTAGTTGCGTTCAGGCGATATCGAATTATATGGTGCATGTGCAACGGAGGGAAGGGCACATGCTTTAGCGTTACTGTGTCCAATATTCGCGATCGGCCACGTCTTAGCCATTGAATGGCTGTCGACTGTGGCTTTTTTATTGGATGTGTCACCTCGTACGACATGTTCTTTGGAACGACAGCGTCCAGTATTTGTACGGTGATTCGACGTTTTCCGTACAACGCATGCGTGGCACCACCGTCGACGTCGAATTCGCACTCGGTGTAGTTCGTCGGATGCAGGTTCCGTACTGCGATGGTCTGTGGAGTCACGAATATCGAAGGGGGCACCCACAGGTTGGGTTCCCACTCCTTGATACGCCGGATCCCTCCCCATCCGTCATGCATTGGTCCTGCGGTCGCAAAGGTCGACGCGTTGAAATACGTCATCATTGGACGCACACGCCCTGTCTTCCGGCATGTTTGGGCAAGTTGCACAATATCGTACACGGGATCTGTGTCGTCCGCACCATGTCCCATTTGAGCGCCGGGAAACGTGTGGTATGAGAGCTCACCTACCTCACCGTAATGCCTCGAGGCGACGTACGTGCATGCCACGGTCACCACGCCGCACGCAGCTCCCACAAGTGTCGCAACTACAGTCGGTGATCTAGGCCGTGGAGCATCCGGTAAACGAAGCATTCACTAATTTTGTAATTTCGAAAGATTTTTTTTACACACGAATCAACTTAATTTGACGTGCGTGTGTCAGATTTCAATTTGATTACGAAGGCGAGTGCAGATCGTCATCCATGTCAGCACGTCGCATGTCGCACGCGATCGCAAAAGCGGTGCCGTTTTATCCAGCTGCGCTCTTTTATCCCATCTGGCTTTTTTCGCTCGCCCGTATGGATCGTGCAGACACCGCATTTGCGGAGAATTGGCCGCTCGCAGTATGCATGGTATTCGGATCCATGATAGCGGGTGCAACGCCTCTTGGTGGTGGCGTGGTAGCCTTCCCCATCTCTGTTCTGATATTGAAACTGAGCCCATCGCAATCGCGCGATATATCCATTTTGTTGCAATCAGTAGGAATGTCAGCAGCGTCGTTTTTGCTTCTGACGACGAGGCCTGGACAAGTCGACCGTGATCTAGTCATGTCATTTTTGATGTTTGGCACTATCGGCTGTATCATCGGATTCAGTATCGATGTTGCGCCACGCATCGCAACTTTTACGTATACGACAATCGTTTTACACTTTTCTATATTCTTGAAATTGCGTGACTTTCGTGTAACATCGCCATCACGTACACAGAGCAGCCCCGCACGACGCAATTCGTGGTTAGCTCTTTGTGCGCTTGCGACTTGTGCGATTCTAGGTGGGATCCTATCCGCTACGATCGGCTCCGGTATCGACATGGCGGTCATGGTGTACGGTACCATATGTAACACGATGATGCACGAGTATGACACTCTGACATTGGTATCTTCTTCTGTTGTTGCGATGGCCAGCATTTCTGTCGTTTGTACCATCATCCGTTTCACGTACGAGCCAACGTTCGACCGTCGCACAATAGATGCATGGTTCGCGACCGTCTGGATCGTGATCCTAGGCGCTCCCGTGGGAAGCCTGCTACTGACACCGCTGTTTAAAAAGTGGCTATTGGGTGCCTTCTACGTACTCTCTGTGGTACAGTTCACGACCTTTGCAGTTTTGAAAATCGAAGGCGACACCATACTGTGGATTGCATTCTCAGCAGTTTCAGTGGCGAATGCGCTGTGCAACCGAGTAGCGATATGGCGTCACATGACACATATTTTCGTGTCATTCAGGCCCAATGAGCAGGTCGTTTCCACGCACGCAGGCGACGGTGATGTCGTCAGAATGGAAATCGGGAATGAGTCCTGCACATGATGTCATACCCGTTCATGCCGGTGCGCCACGTGTACGGATTGCAACAATTGCATGGACGGGCGGCGTTGTACACATGGTACAGCCAATCATCAGAGACTGTCCAACGTGAGTCCGAAATCAGCTCCTCGCGCACAAGTTGGTCAACCAAGTCACGCGTACTTGTGTGCTGTACGGCCGCAGGCAACAGACCCGTGCACCACAATGGGTTTGTGTACGTCGGCACAACACGTGACGGAATCGGCCATTGTCCGTGCGAGCTGTTCCAAAAGACGACGACCGTTCGTTGCGCAGGGGATAACACCGACAGCGTATGCAGCTCATGAAACGATTGCGTGCAATCTCCGTTTGACACGACGAAAACATACGGTAGGTAAAGCATTTGCATCATGTGTACTTGGATGCCCCATGGTGACAGTGCTAAAAGACGCACGTGTGCTGCGTCGTGACGTGCGACGCCCGACACAGACTTGAAGGTCGTTTGCGCGCCGACCGAGTGAGAGGCAAGAATTGTGCTCGGCCCTACAGCACGGTTCCAGTACTGTGAGCTGCGCACGAGCGTATCTGCCATCAGAAGGTCTGCATCGCACACCATATTGTAATGGACGTCGCCGCATTTGTTTACTCGAGGCAGTGCGGCCATGAACGTCGCATTAGCATGTTGAAACAACCATTCATAGTCACAAAAGGTGTGCCCCGTGCCCGGGACGAAAAAAACGAGAGCATCTGTAGTCACGTTGGCTTTTCGAAACACAGATCCATATACACACAACAGATCATTTTCGATGATGACTGAAAACGTGCCAGCGCACTGTGTACTGCATAGAGCAGCTGCTCGGTATTCACTCCGATACTGGACCGTCGCAACAAAAGTAAAAGCGAACAACGATGCGTGCCACCGAGCTTTCGGTGTGCCAAAACGGTATGCGTGCATGGTTTTCTGCGCAAAGCCCGTTTGCGCAACCGACGGTCGTCATGTTGTATTACACAGCTGATGACCGTTGTGTCGTATTACACAATCGACGGACGTGAGATGTGTTCCATGCGACCATTGCACATTTTGCACAACGTATTTCATTGTGCCTCTGAGCAATGCATGCATCACCGTTTCTTAATCCGTCATCAAACTTCGCGGGCAGCTCGCATTTTACCTGTTGGAGGTAAACATGCTCGAGCACAGTTTTTTGCACGCACGCAGATGTTTGCTTGTCCTTGCAGCCGCGATCCCAATCATAATTTATCCAGCCGCAGACTTGGTGTCCATATGTTATGTACCGCTGATGGCGGTTTGGGCCGCTATGATACCGTCTTCCGGTGCGCCCGTCGCAGGGGGAGTTTTGTTCGTGCCGGTGCTTGTTGCCAACGGTATGGCTCCGTTAGACGCCGTCGCATTCACGACAGCAGCGCAAGCGATTGGCGTTGGAGTACTCACGCCCGTAAACTGGTACATTACCGACCCACAGGCGATCGACTTTGCTCTCATCCAACGCATGTTTGCTCCCTGTGCCACGGCATATGTTATAGCTTTAGTAACGAGGCCGTCGATAGCAGCGTTAGACATGATAATCCTTTCGATCTTCGTGGTGTTCTCTGCCATTGTGATCGCATATACAATACACGTCATACTAGTCGCTAGCCAGCCGATGCGATGTCCGCCTTCCGAAGAGATACCGCGCCAAACGAACTGGGTCTGGCTGCTGATGCTGATACCGGCCTCGGTCATTACTGCGTACATCGGTGTGTGTGTAGACAAGCTGCTTTTCGTGCTCATGACGTTTGGCAGTGGGGCACCCGTTATTCGAAGCACGCTTACCGGAACGACGTTCGTCGGATGGCTTTCCATAATCGGAGTAATCGTACACGTATTTGTTCCGGACAGCATCAGTACGGAACGACATATGGGCGACATACCGACAATGCACGTCATGGCGGCGGTGCCTGGGCTCATCGCCGGATCCATGTGTGGCATTCACTTAAATCGCGCGATTGGAGTACGAAACGTGCTGATTGGATTCGTCATACTGCAAGCGACGAGTACGGTCATCGCTGTGGTCATGGCGCTGAGGTGACGAAAAAGGTGCGAGGATCGGCGATGCCGGAACTGGGTGCATGTTCTACCATATTCCGCCTTGCATCAGCATGTACTCCATCTCATGCTCCCGCCACTTGGCTCGCAGGTGGCAGACAATCCGCTCAAGCCAGGTCGGCTTCTTCTCTTCGTTGTCGCCATCCGTGCATCGGACCTTGGGCGCAGAAACGCACGACCTCACGTCAGGATTCGGTACGCACGTGCTGTCGGACTGACGATGCGGGACTTCCGGTGGACATGCGATGGCGTGTGTCTCATGCGGAGACATTGCTGATCGTGAACCACTGCCAGCGTATTTTGGTGCAACAAAAAAAAGCACAAATTTCGTAAGCGCGCATCATGTTATTTTCGTGACTTTTTGTGAGCGTAATGTAGCAGAAGTACCGGACCCAGACGTCACGCTCTGCACCGCAAAAACCGTGCGAAGCTCGTGTCCGACGGCACCGTTGTTGAGTACATTCGCACTGCCGTCGAACGTGCACACGCCGAGCGACAATGCAGGCTAGTTGAACGTCAACGTGCGTTGGTACCTGAACGCCGACCTGCCGCTCGAGCGCGTCTTCGACACAAGGCCTATCGTTGCGTAGCGGCCTAGAACCTGCGACACAGATCATTTATCGAATGCCGCAGCGGGACGAGCGCTGTTGCGTACTGTGCCCATACGGTGCGAAAATCCGGCGGTCGCTGACGCTCCGTCTCACACTAGAGATCAGTTTTTTTCGAGAGAGACGTGCCGACGTTAACATCGGAATGCAACTAAAAAAGCTGTGCACGCTTGTCATCCTGAACCTCGTCACATACTCTTTGAATGTTGGTGCGTGGGCGGACACGTTTGGTGTGGCATATCCGCTGCCATGTGCAGTTGCATGCTCGCTGGGATCCTCCATCGTGTATGCCGGTGACAGGCTACGGGACATGCCGCAGGAAAGCAGGAGCGTGATGAGGGGCATCATCGTGCTCTTCTCCATGTGCATGGCTGCAATCGATTGGTTCTACGGTCACATTGTTATCAACGCATGCTTGCTGTGTGTGCCCGTGCTTTTTTACGCAGCCCCTATGCCGCTCGTGCACGTCAGTATCAAACGAGCGTTTCCGTTTAGCAAGACACTTTTCGTCCCTCTCGTACACGTGCTGTGGTTTGCTCACGCGGGCAATATTTCAGCACAAACGCTGCTGGCTACAAACACAGTAAGTACGTGTGCAATGTACGTTCACTTCGCGTTGGTGACGATAACCATGGACATAAAAGACATCACCAAGGACACTGCCAATGACGTAATTACTGTACCGGTTGTAGCAGGACGCTATGGCACCTTCTTTCTGCTACTGGCGGCGGACTGCGGCATATCGTGTGTGCTGCGTGTGTTCGGATGGCGCCTGCTGTCCACGCTATTCGCTCTAGATTTCGTGTTGAACGCAGTGTACTCTATCAGAGACTGGACTCCGACGAACACGATGCTCCTGACGTGGTGCCTGCTTCTCAGAACTGCGCAGTACATGCAGCTCGATACGTTTGCGAGGGTGTAGCATCGACATCCGTCCAAATCGACTCCTCGACGAGCAGGTCGAAACGGAAGCGTATGTGTGGATGCGGGGACAGGATTTCACGAATCCTTTGCTCCGCCGTCGGACAAACGCCCAGCTGCCACTCCAGCAAAATGCGAGCCACGTCGACTGCAACACGACGGCCCATCGTTGTGTATATGTCATGCATGATGCATTGCGCCTGACGTTGGCGGTCGCCACACTCACGAGTCGCAACCTCGCTGCGTCCTATGACATCGCACGCTGCATACATGTCGGACATTGCGCTCGTCATGGTGTGTGTAATGCGTGTAGCTTCGCGATTCACGATTCATGGTATTACGCAGCTTCTGATAATGTGCGGCAGGCGCTTGGCGACTGTTCGGGCAAACACAGGAAACATAAGTGACACGTGTGTGTACGATGTCCACTGACGGAGGAATTCCTCTGCGCGTGCTTTGTCACGAAACGGCATCCGATCGATGAGATTGAGCACGTCGATCCACAACTGCAGGAGAGTTTCGCCAGTGGGCGACAGCGACGAATGCAAGGTTGCGAGCAATTCGAGTGCTTCCTGTTCGTTCGCAACGTACGTTGGATCCCCCGGCTCGCTGCGTCCTCGTGTGCTGGTAGGGAAAACCCACCATGCCCAGCAACGTTCCTTTTGGCCGTGTGTTCGTCTCAACTCGGCCAGGATTTTCGGAAGGTGGACAGCCTGTCGCGTGTACAAACTTTGCAAATGACTCGAACTCACGCTCAACGCAGTCTCTGCGAGCCTCCTGTGTATTGCGTGCACGGACCGTGGATTTGCACTGACTGGTAGTTTCGACCGTGAGACCATTTGGTGATGCACAACATCTTTGGAGCGCCGTCTCCATAGGCAAAGTCTTTATGGCAGGAACGCAGATGCGAGGGGCAGGAAGCACGTCGCGTAAACCACAAGGTTGCAATCCACATGTGTTCGGAAGGGCGGTGGCGATCGAGACGGCCAGCGCCACCCTGGACAGGAGACGCCACGGTCGTCGCTGTTCACGCGTGGTCCATCACTGACGTGCGACGCTTAGAACCGACGCCAAACCGATGGTCCACGAAAAGAAGAACAGCGTCTGTTGGGCGTTGGGTCATTTGGCATGCCCTTGTCTTTCTAGTATGTACGGTGGTTCGTCGTATGGTTTCCTCGTAACATTTTCTTCTTGCCTGGTATGTGGCGCACGCATCATGACCGATTCTGACGAAAATCATGATTCTGTACGCCTACCGTTGCCGTCAACGGTGTTCGTGTCTCGCTGTAGCACTCCTCACATTCCTGAGCCTCCTGCAAGTACAGACGACCAGATCCTGCACGAAATGCATGACACGCTAAAAAAAATAGACGAACGCCTGCAAGCTTTGCACGGCTTGGAGCCCCTTATGACGCTCACTTGCGGGCTGCAAAAGTGCCTTCCGTGCATTCGGCGGCCATGATAGGCTTAGGCTGTAGCCCTGGGACACGTGACGACAACGACATTCTGGACGAACGGTTGGCTAAAACATCAACTCAATGGGCTGACGTCGAGAAAATTACGCAGAATTGAATTCTGGGATGCTCCGTTGCGTAATTGACATCGCATGGTTGCGTATTCTTGTTCTGTTGGGCGCACTCCATGGATACCGCCATAACGTCAGTCACATACACACACACAAGGTTGCGATATGTACACCGATGCCCCCCCCGTCCATGCACGCCAGGGCAACATGTTCCAGCTCGACATATCGTTCGCCCGCAAAGCCATGGAATATCAGATCGGTGTAGAGCTGCACGTCCCTGTGTGTGCACTCAAAAACGGTGCGCAATGGCGTCATTTGGTCGAAGGCGAAACATTTCGAGCACGTGTACTCGGACCGTCGTACGAAAAGAACTATGTACTCGAGGCCGTCGACGAGTTTGGATACATGGTTGACCTAACGTCCGCGGCGCTGATGCACAGGGACACGATCGTATGTTGGAGACCGGTTCCTGCGCTGGTGGAGTCGGTAAAAACGGTGTTTGATCGTGATGAGAATCGTGTCGCACAAGAACGTGCAGCGCAGCTGTTCGACATGTGTGCAGACTATGAGTTTGCATCATCACGCTGTGCGGACGACTTGGTCCTCATGTTGGACGGCAACGGAACAAATCGACGTGCAATGGAGCGTGCGTCCATGAGATACCCTCCTCACGAAAGACCGACGCTTGTCACAGTCGAAATGGATGCGGATGTTGCACTGGCCCAGCACATTATGCTGGGAAATGTTTTTTTTACAGGCGCCGACCCCAGCTTCCAGTCTCGTGGCCTGTTGGGAGGCCACACACCTGGTGTAAAAGTGGAGCACATCATTGAGAAAGCAACGTCATGCATTGTGAGCAGCGCTAGCACGCCGTCATCGCTGCGTACATCGCTTGTGGTGGGTGCCTATTTTGACTACTGCGGAGGCCCTGTCGGAAACATGCACAAGGACGCCTGCAGAGATAATTTTAAGATGCGTGTGCTGCCTCGTCTCCCGCGAATGCGTGCGTTTGCTGTCACGATGTCCAAACGCCAGCATCCCAATCTGAGCGACGAGTGGGAGCGCTACATCGAAACGCCATACGGGTACACTCTGGAGGCGACATGTGCCGACAACGCCAAAGTCGAGTGCAGAATGTATCGTCGTGATCGTGGCGTAGCGCGTCGGTTGGCGGTGCCTGGACGCTGGTGGAAGGATTGTCCGCCTGGCATGAAAACGCACCGTTTCGAATGCGTCGTAGTAGACCGCGACGAGCAGCAGGACACGGTGCGTATACTTTGTCCAGAAGAGACTGACGGTGTACTCTACACGATGCGTGCGGATGCAGTGGAAAAGTATGCCATAGGCGACGACGTCGACTTTACCACACTGAACGCTGGACGAGCACGTCGTTCGGACATGTGGCACTGCGCCATCAAGAAGACGAAGAAAATAAATCCGAAATCACGATGCAGGACGACGATGCGACAGATCGGCGTTCGCGGTCGTTGCAACTCTGTCAGCGTGAGCGTCTCAGGAGCGACTCGTACTGTATGCACAGTGTGCTGCAACCTGAAAAACGGACACATTGGTCCGCACTCCTGGGAATCCGAGCTTTCCGGAATATGAGCGCGTCGGTGTCTGCGCGTGTGTCAACATGCAATGCGATCGTGATGCGCAGTTCCAGTTGGAGCTCGCCCCAACCGATACACGTGTACGCTCGTGGTCGAGGAGGTCACGAACAGGGGCAAGTCGTACGCCACGCACTCGTACTTGCACAGGGAGATCGAGGCCGGGCGCTGCATGGCGTGCGTGCAGCTCGCCGTGCAATGATGCGTGTCCGTCACGGTCTGTGCTCGTGTGAAGTCTGTGTACAAGCATTACGTCCTGTACAGACGTACTGCGCGTCATTTTCCGCAGTAGACTGTAGACACTTGGCACGTGCTGTACAGTAACGTGGTTTTCCTTCAGTGAATTGAGAGCAATTGGACGAGTTTCTAAACTTCTTATTCACGCTGCCGTGCGCCGTGGAGTTGCGGGAGGAGTTGCGGGAGGCGTTGCTGGCCACCTTATCGACATGGACTTCGACGGGAAAAAAAAATTGAAACACGCTCGCATGTACGACGCGCTTTGGTGCCCCGAGGCTCGTGTCATCCGGTGGCAGGACGGAAATACGTGGACACTCATGTATTCCACTGGAAAAATGAAGTGCAGCACATGACGTGCAACGAGATGGTCATCCTTTTTTCTTTTGAGAGTTGGAGTAACTGGCCCGCACTCCGTGTGTTGTTGTCGACGATTCACGGGGCCAGGACGGGTGCTTTTCAATGTAGGCACGCTCGTCACGTGTTGTCCGGCGCCCCAGTGCACAATTCCTATGCGGGAATCGTCCAAACATGCGTATTACATTGTAATGATCGACCGCGTGTCTCCATGCCGTCGTCGGTGCATACAGTGAACAGTAGTGGAGACAATGCATTTGGTCTACGAGGCTTTCCGAGTGCATGAAAGGCAGTATCGCAAACATTCTTACGTATGAGTCAGGTTGGCGACGATGCCAATTTTTAGCTATGAGACGCCTTGCAGCAGCGAGTGCGACCGCATCGTACGCGAAAGCCTCGCTCCTCCCACGAAATGCATTCCGAGCCAGCTGGTCCGTGAGAATGACCAAAGCCAGCAACTGACGCTCCGTCGCCCACGTGTACTTTTCGTGGTGACGAATAATATCGCCGAACCGGTATCTCACCACTTTGTCGAATTCGTGCGTCGAATTGAAGTGCAGTGTTCGATCTGTCTCACGAAACCAGAAATTCAGAATTTCAGTCGCACGTGTCTCTGCCGTCGTCGATGGTTTCGTCATGATCGTGTATTCATGCACGAGAAACATTTTCGTTACACACAGGGTCGGAGGTCTGTCGAGTTTGGCGGTTCTTTCAATCTCGTGCAGCCGGTAAGATTCACAATTTCCAACGCGGTGGTGCCGGCGCGGTCGGGTGGTTGAGTCCGGCTGGTACAACATTTCGTGCACTAAAATAGCGGCATCGAGGTTCGGCGGTTCCGTCTACTCATTTTTTTTGTCCGCGCTGTAGAGCATGGTGGTTTCGCTCGTCTCATGCGTATTCGTCGCTGCTTAGAGGTGCAAGTCCCGAGCGTCGTAGTCCTACCACGGCGTTCGTGAACAGAATGTCAAACGCTCTGAGAAACCCCATTCCGACGTAGCCGTCCGTGTGTGCCGTTTCTCTGTCGTTTGCGAGCACCGCAACCCGCTCCATTGAAATACTGTCTCCGTTGTCTCCCTTCACCATCACCTCAAGCTCAGTGAGCGACGAGGACACTATCTCGTTGTTGATCCCACGCTGCTGCGGTCCAGATTTGGTCATGTGGACACCGTTGCGTGTGAGCACACGTGTTGCGGCAGTCTTTCCAAGACAAACGGGACCACTTGCACCGGTGTCGATGGTACACACGAGGCGGACGCCGAGAACGTGCACGTCCATGACTGGTGCCCCTCCGACAAGCCGTAGAGCAAACGTGCAGAACGACTGAGCGATGGAACCTAGGCGTAACGTGTTCATGCACGTCTCCCAAACCCCTCGATTCATCCAAAGACAGCATGGAGAAACCTGAAATATGTAGTCGGCCGTCACAATGTGCGGGGCGCCGTGCAAGGCGTTGGTGACGACGACGTCGGCTTGCGGGCGTGCTGTCTGAGCACGAGGAGATAGCAGTCGCCTGTACGCATCGTTGAACTCGAGAGGCCCACATAGTAGCATGTCGGCCTGCTGCTCGGACACGTCGCCGATGCTCACGAGACGCATCGTGCATCCAGATGTGTACGACTCACACGAGCTGTTTGCGATAGCCGCCGCAGATGTGCGCACGCGCTCTGACGCTGGAATCGATTGTGCGACATCAAGCGCATGCTTGAAACGTTCCTCTATACCTGTCCAGTGCATGCACTTTTGCGCAACCATTTCACCGGCACCGAGCAGAAACAGTGAGATCACTGGCGGACCTGCGTATCCCGTGTCCAGTTGGAAAAACGTCCGACGTCCCAACAGTTTGCCTTCCATTATGAGTTTTTCTCCTCCGGACGACACGGGTATCCGGTGCAGGACGATCGATCGCGATTTCGACACGTGCACGATGAGCACGACGAGCACGGTGAGTGTAGCAGCAACCGTAAGAGCAAAAAAACGCTGCATGTGTCTTACATGACGCAATTAAAAAATAGATGTGCCTGTACCGTCGCATGTAGACGTCATGCTACGCTGTGTATGAGCATCCTAAGATCTGTGGCTACGAGAACTGTACTTGCGCAACATTTTCAACGCGTCATGACCCTCATCGTCGACGCTAAACGTAATTTCTGACACGTCCACGCCGTACTCGCGGAGGTGTCGCTGCACTATTGGCGTTATGGTATCATAGCAGCTCGTTTCAAGTCCCGGAAAAAGGTGGTGCTCGATTTGCCACGCCGCGCCACTGGCAACGTTGCTTGTGTCGTTGCCAATGACGACGTTGCCGCTGTTGATTGCCTGCTGCAGTCCCCAGTCATGGGCACGGTGCTCGACCGGTGAAATCATGTCGTCGTGTCCGTACAGCTTTATGGACGGCGGACGCTCCCGCGCTAGCAGGTGCATTGCGTATGCCGCGACGTCCGTGCTGTGCTCCCCCGTGAACGACTTGCACACACTCGGTGCGATGTTGTGCACGATCCATGCTAGCCCCGCCGTCATTGATGGCATCATGACAAACCACACGTAAAGTAAGTTTACGCTTGATACGAGCGACACCACGTAGAACGCAATGCAGAAAGGCCAGTGTGAACCACATGCCAATGCGTCGTATCGCCCTATGTATGGACTGTCTCGGTCGTATCCACGTACAAGTGCTCGAGGTACGAACGGAGCGGAGAATCCCGCCGCAAAGTCTCGGCAAACGAGGTACTGCGTGCATGCTATAGTGTCGTGCAATGAGTCGACGAGTGGCTTCACAAGTGCAAGTCCGGGCATGACAATATGCTGCATCCGATTTGCCGGGCGTATGGGCAGTGTGTCGCTCAGGCGCACTATCCAGGAGGGCCAGTCATTGGCTATAGTCTGGTCAAGTCCAAGCACACGAGTGTGCGCGTGGTGCAGGTGGTGTGCGCCAGTGATAAATTCCGAAGCACGAGACCCCCAGGGAACAGACGCATGCAGCATAATGTCTGTGGCACGGTGAGATTTGCACACTGCGTGATGGTCCAGCATGTGCGCAAACAGGGCGAGATCGGCGCGGTAGGATGTGAACCCGAGAGCACCTGACGCTAGCAGCGCCAGCACCACACCCTCAATATTCCACTCGAGAATGACACCTGACACTACAATCGTCGCGATCCATGCAAGGTATCCCATCAGAAACACTTTGATACGCTCCGCAAACACTGCACTGGCTCTACTTTTACCTCTCAGGTGGCGTTTGTGGTTGAGTCGCAGCACCGACCACACGTCACTCCTGATGCTTTTGTAGAAAGGTCCAACCGTGACACATGTGGGTGCAGGACATGTCAGGCGTCCGATTTTCGGCACAGTGCTGGAACCGAGCCACGCTTCGGCAGAGGGTGGGTGATAGGACATAAAATGTGCGGTGGCGTCGGTTTGAAGCGCAATTTTTATGAGACGCTCACCTCCAGGATGGCGTGTGAGCATTTTGCGAATATCATAAACGTAGCCCTCGATCGCAGTGCACCCAGGCGGAATGCTGTCGATTTCTGGAATCGCTGGATCGTCGTTCGACGACATTTAATGTCTACCAGTCATTTTTTTTTTTTGGACTGTACTGTCACTCTGGAAGTGTCGACGCCAACGAGGAGTTGTCTCCCTTGTGGATGCGAACAGGAACTGGTGACATGGCCGTTAGCGATGCACTCCTATGAGCTACACAAAAATAAACGCATACGTAAACTACACAACGCGATCACCGGCATGCTTCGCGTTGTGGGTGGAAGAATCGTGTACGGAAGTACGGTAACGTCGCTCTCTACGACTGCGCAGCTGCTGCGGGACGAAAGAATGACGTGCAGTGCGGTGATCATTGAGAAATCATGGGCACTGACAGCAGCTCACTGTGTATACAATACATCAAAAACGTACCACATAAAAACTGGCGTCGATTCCAGCGCATGCGAGGAAACAACTATGCTCGATGCAGTATATGTCCATCCTGCGTATAGACATGGACTCGTGCATCATGACATATCGGTTTTGCACCTAGAACGACCACTGACGTGCAATTACACGTTCCCGATAATGACGACCGTACGATCGTTCAAAGGCGTGCACGTGTGTGGATTCGGCATCGGTTCCCTGGGACGCTTGTCCTGCCTGGGGAAAAATGTGCTCCCCAGATCGTACTGCACACACGTTTTTCGTCAGCCCTTTCCGAATGGCGTCGGATACATTCCAAACGGCACGTTTTGTGCGATGGCGCTGATGGGAGACTCGTGCAACGGAGATTCGGGAGGGCCGGTCTTCACCGACGACATGAATTTGCACAGTCTCACCACGCAGAGAACGGAGTTGTTTCTTGTCGGAATCGTTAGTTTCGGTCCAGAGTGTGGCCTAGATATTCCATACCCAAAATATCCTGCTGGGTATGTGGAACTGACCCCCTACTTAGGATGGATTTCTAACACCATGCTGAGGCACTACGGCGATGATGCCAGCAGCACTCCACCTGTTATAAACGTACTGGAAGAAAATTATACTCATAGCATTGCGGTCGTACGCAGCGAGTACAGCGGGAACGACGACGAAAGCAGGATCGAACGCTCAGAGCAAGTATCCCTGGCGACGATCGTTCTCGTCGTCGCGGGCATTGTCGCAACTCTGATGACAGCAGCCATGTGCGCATACGTTTCCAGGCCCGCTCCACTGTACGTGTAAGTGTGAGATCGCCTTTTTACGGCGTCGCCTGGATTCAATGGACGGTAGGAGGGGTTCTCCGTATCCGGATGGTACTACGACTTGCCGTGGCTCCTGCTGCCAAACCGTCGGAGATCAACGTTCCACATACTCCCGACATTTCTTCCCAAACGGGCGCACATTACATCTTTTCTTTGCTGAGGCTTGCGTAGAGACGTTTCCCTAACGAGAGCGCACCTTTCGCAAACATAGATACCACACGAATGACAAGCGGCAGCAGAAACATGGGACGGTGTCGAGGAGTCAGCTGTCTGTTGGTGACGTGAACATACGACCACACGGAACCGTCGTCCGACCATTTGATGCAACCGTTCTGCAACGATCCACGCCGTGTTCCAGTCTTTCTGAGGGCAGTGTCTTTGCCGTTCGACACAGGCATGTGCAGTACTATTGTTCCCGGCGTTTCCGCGTCACGACCGGCGTAGGAGTACCAGTCGTTTCCACCACGAGTGCCATCGCACGGATAGGTTCCATGCACAAACCAACACGTCTCCTCTCCGTCTGCATTCCAATCACGTGGAATGAAAACAACTGCACACGACGCATCGTCCACGTACAACCCGCCGACACTCATTGGTCGTTTGCCAGCGGAGAATATACGTGTAATACTGTCACCGGGTTATTTTTTCCACGGTTGCCATGTCAGAGCGCGTCGTGTGCCGTGCGACGAACACACCATAAACGCTACCGAAACCACGGCATGACCGCATTTACATGTTGGACACGAAATCATGGCAGTGCGCTCGGTTCTCGCGGGTGATGCCCTGCTTTCTGTCTGGCACATTACATTCTCTCGCTCCTTGCGGTCGCGGAGCGCACACAGCTCGTCGTTGGTATGGTTGTGAACAAAAAAAATGTGTCTATTGTGGCAATGCGCAGCGATGTCAGTGTCTGCCAGAGAGAGATGAGTAGAGTGCTTTGCGAAGGTACCGGGTACTTTGTGCACGGAGAGCATGCGTACAGCACGTTCAACGGTATATGGGAACACGAACGAGCGTACTGCCACGAGATAATGCGCCGACGTAAGCCAGCGTCTGAGAGGAACATATTCGAGGCATGGTTGTTTGATCGAAAGCAGTGTGAGGAGAATCTTCAGCACGCTCTTCTGCTCGCAAAAGATGCACAACACCGTGCTGAAGCGAGGGAGCTGCAGGAACGTATGCGAACGGCCAGCGGTCAGCTAGCAGCGATGCCGCACGACATTCTCCACGTCATACTTGATCGTTGTACGCTCGCTGACGTTTTACGCACGTGTTCTGTATGCAAAAGCATAGATGCGTGCGTGACAGTAGAATACAAAGCACGATGCGTTGCCAGATATGTGTTTCCACACGAGGCTCACTCGACTGTCCTCAGCGAGGTGAGGTACAGACAGGTAGCACGGGTCGTGAATCTCTGCACGTCGATGCAACCGGTCGACAAGGATGACCTTGTACGCCTCGCAGCTTTGGTCGCATCTGGAGCGCCGCCGGAGCTGACCACAAGTATGAGACTTGTGCTGCATGATATTCGCAGGGTTCACGTGGCTGAGACTTCTTTAAAAGAATATCTACGGCGCAGAGATCTCGATGTGTGCGTGACGGAGGTGTCCGAACTTGCGCACCAGATGCAGGAGGCACGACACGACGTGCTCGATGCCCTCAATCGTCTTCGATGGATCAACGACAGCCATCAGCTTCGACTACTGCTACCGGAGTGGGATCCAGTGACTCGCCGACATCTTTACGAATGGACGACGCTGTGCGATGACGTGCTTTCGAGTGCGAAAAGACACAGCACGGATCCAAAGTGATCGTCTACATTTTGCACTTCAAAACATGCTCTGAAGTCTCGCCGCTGCGTCATCTTCTTCGGTGCTCGTTTCTTTTTGCGCTGCGCCGGACACCATCCATGCCTGTGTGTTCTCAGACGTAAATGGTCCGCCGAACACATTTCTCGTCTTCGCGTTCACAATGTAAGGGAAGAACTGCACGGCAATGTTCAGACCCTCGCTTCCGTCGATCGCAGATTTTGGCAGGAGTTCGTAGTTTGCAAGAACCAGATTGGTGCCTGACTTTTCCGCAGCGTCCACGACCGCTGGCAGAGCGTTACGGCAGTGCTGGCACCACGGTGCCCAGTACATTACCACTGCGTCGCCCAGCTGAGACACCTTTGAAACCATCTTTGTAGCCGTTGCTGCTTTCTCGCTGTCGCTAACGTCGCTTGCACTTTTGCTGGTTGTGGGCGTGGCGTTCGTCACGAATTTCGATTCGCCTATTATGGCGTTAAGCTCTTTGCTCATGTGTGCGTCCTCTGTAGAGGTGAACTCCTGAGAGAGACGAGCGAACACACCGCCACACCACGATGCCGAACCGGGGGTGTTCTTTGGAAGCAGGCACACCACCAGCACACCAATGACGATTGTGCCCAGTACGATCGTGCATATGTTTTGACCGTCGCATGGTGTGGACTCAGAGGCTGGGGCCGCCGACGCTGGGGACGAGGACGTCGTGATGCCAGAACCAAAGGTTATCGGCTTGGTGAATTCATACTCTGTTGACGACATGATGAGGAATGCTCCGGGTCTCTTTGAGACGGCCACAGAAAAAAATACCAGTGATTCAGAGGCGGACATGGTACGACGAGGAATGAGCAGCTGGGGTCCAGCATGCTGGACAGTGCTCCACACAATTTCTTTCGAGTACCCGGCCTCGCCGTCCTTTGACGACCGCACGACAGTGTACACCTTTATTCGGAGCATGTCCACCATCATACCGTGCAAGCGTTGTCGAGAGCATTTTCAAAGCATGATTCGACGAGATCTTCCGTCGGCGCGCTCTTCTCATTTGGACTCTCGTGCAGCGCTGTCGGAGCTCGTTGTCGCCTGGCACAATGAGGTGAACGCACGCACCGGAAAACGTTGGTACAGCTACAGCTCGGTTCGAGATGAGTACTTCAAATCAGCGAGACAGACCAATCGTGCTGCGGCCATCGTAGGCGTCATTACCGTGGTGGGAGCGCTCGCCGCACTCGTATGTTACATGCGAACGTCGACATGTTTCACGGCCTCCCGAACGCTCGTATGCGAGCGTCGATCAAATTTGTTGCCTCATCGCAAATTAAAGCACACATCGCACCGGCAGCATGACCTTCGTGCATAAGACTCCACGGTATGGTACCAACAGCGTTATGCGCAGCATTCTTTCAGCTTTGTCGACGGCACAGGTAAGCCCAGATGACGCAACTTTAAGTTCGCTGACCGGCGTACTGCATTATCACATCGGAGGTCGTGCTACTACACAGGACGTTCTGCAGTCGCTCGATTTGACGGATATGTCCCGCTTGCTGGACATTGGATGTGGGACCGGAGGACTGGTGCTCGAGGCAGCATCACAGTACGGTTGCCATGCGACTGGAATCGACAGTACGGAAGAATACGTAAACGTTGCAAACGAATTGCTGGCGTTCCCAAAAGTAAACGATTTGATCGCCGGTCGAGCGCGCTTCCAAAACGACAACGCACTGAACCTCTCAACGGTGGCGCAGAACAGCGTGGACAGGGTTTCTGTCGTCCACGTCGGCATGAACATAGAGAGCAAAACGGCATTGGCTAGCGAGATCGCGCGTGTCGCCACAGACGGTGCTCGTGTCGTCATTTTCGACATGATGCAGGGACGGAACTACGACGGTGCACTGACGTATCCGCTGCCCTTTGCATACGACAAGGAAGATTCCCACGTGAGTGCCCTTTCAGAATATGTGTCGTCATTCCAAAATTCAGGATTCGATGTAGTTCAAGTGGACGATCGGACAGCAGCGTGCAAACAGGCGCTTGATCGAATGTTGACCATGCCGCCGTCGGACATGAGTTTGTCCGTTTTGATGACAGATTTCGCAGCGCGTGTCGCTAACGTGCGCGACATGTTTTCGACTGAAAAGCTCGGTGCGTACCAGATAACGTTCACGATCAAGAAGCCACTCGAATGTGCACGATTGTAACTCAGCGTCCGCCAGCGCAGACACATTGCGGGTTGGTGCACGCGCGCGACTCATCATGAACATAGTGAAATCTCGAAGGGGTGCATTTGTGAAGAGCGCCGCAGTGTCCAAACCTTTGACGGCCGATATTTCGGTCAGAAAGTCCTGATGCCAGTGTTTGAGGACCTTGTCTGCATCAGATACATCACGGCTCGGGCGAAAAGCCTTCAGCAGTGCTCGTGGCGTGTGCTTCCTGAAACATTGATTGGCCTTGCGAACCCCCGAGTAAGTTGTCACAAGCAATCGGCCGTCGTCACTCAAACACGCGAAGCCAAAATCGACGGTCCCGCTCTGAAAATTGTGGACTTGTCTCCTGAGAGCATGTGGTCGCAGAGTTCAAGGGCTTTCTCTGCTCGCCACATCGCTACTTTGTAGGTGGGCTCTTTGTTTTTTTGCTTCGTTTTTCATGGCTGGTGTGTGAATGTATTCTTCAAAAAAAAAAATCACCGTCGAATGCAACTTTTAAGCGGCTCAAGACGCACGTACAACTACTCTATAAAAGTCGTACGGTTCGGCGCTGCCGAAGGTACGTGTTATTTTTATCACATCGCCAACGGAAAAGTCGTAATACTGTGCGATCGGGTCCGTGGTCAGTAATTTGGGAAACTGATCGAGCTCTCCATTTATTTTCACACGTTCGTGGTGAGGTACGTATGTGTGACGTGTGATGTTGACGTTCAGCTGCTTGTATGTAAAGAATTGCATGTTCGTTTCGCTCTCCTTTCGAGTGAACGACGTAGGACCGTCAATCGAGACACTTATGATGTGGTCGTAGTTTTGGTCCACCATCTGTCTCAGTACCTTCACTTTCACTCGATCGTCAATGTGAAAGAAGACCGCAAAGCTCCCCCCAGACGGCACGATGCCGGAGATTATAGGGTGTGCGCCGACCATGTTCGCTCTACAGTGGGCAACGTCACGTACGTCATGTGTGATGGTATAGTGCCTGTCCACGACCATTTCGCGAACGACCGTAAGCACATTTTGCAACACGACGTCCAGATCTATGTGCCGAGCGCTGAAAGCATTCGCCAAACTGTTACGGAAAGCCGTTTCCCACATGCGACGAGATGTGCGATGCGGACGGTTTGTTGTTGTCACAAACTGATCGTTGTGTGTCTGACGTATTTTTCGTCGTCCGCGACACCTCGAGCTCTCGTGACCTCACTTGGCATTCACGTTTCATCAGGTTGTAGTATTCTCGAAAGAGCCAAGCACGCATTCCGTTGTCGTGCAGCTGCCCATCACAAATTGCATCGAAAGCGTCTTTCAGCGCATCGTCAGATCGTGACATAAGTTCACACCTGTCCCGCACGCTCACAAAAAAGCCTAATCTGACCTAGTATCAAATTGTTCTCCATAACAATGACATGTCGTTAAACAACGTATTTCGCAATGTCAGCGCAGACGGAGCCAGATGTCGCCATAAAGAGACGAGGTGGCAGTCTCGAAAAGGCGGGAGGTGCGAAGAAAAAGAAAACACGGAAGGAGGCGACGCTGGAAGATAGCGATAGCGCGGACGAGGGCTCGCTATGTGAGTTCATCGTTCCGGATGACGCACAGAACAGCGACGACGACCCTGCGTTTAGCGCCGCGAGTGATACCGATTCCGATGATGACGATAACAAAAGCGAGCACGACGAGAGCGAGCACGACGAGAGCGAGCACGACGAGAGCGAGCACGACGAGAGTGAGGACGAGGATGTAAGTGACGCTGAATTGCATGATGGCAAAATCCGGGTGAGCAAAGACATTGACGTTGCCAACATCATCAGTGGGCGGCGCACACGTCGGCCGCCAACGCGTTTCGTAGACGAAATGATGCGAGACAACGCCGACCTGATACTGAACGACATCGAAAGCGATGAACTGTATGCTGCTCTTGAGGATTCTGATCTTTCGCACGACGAAGACAGCGATGACGAAAGCGAGGACAGCGACGACGAAAGCTACTCAAACACGGACGAATCAAGCAGCGACGAGTCGCCCGACGATGTGGATCACGTGAACGCTACCAAATCAACAGATCTTTCTGCGCATGTGCCCGACGTAGTCCAGACGACCGCATGCGAGAATGTTGCATGCAACAAAATATAGAGTGTCTGCCCGATGATCTACAACGATTCATCCTGCGATTTACGTTCCTCTTCATGCCGTACGGCACAGCTGAAATGAGGAACCATGCGTGCAAAGTGCTCTAAAGACGGAACACGCAGTTCATAGACGCACCCTCCCTCCATGGTCGCTCTGCCCGACACGTATGTCTGATTGCACTGTACGTTCCTCAAATGCACCTCGTCGGGAAACTTGGAGTGGTGCGTTATCGCCCATCTGGCGCTGTCTATCGGAAAAGTAACTACGAAAGATTTGTACTGCGCACTCATCATAATCATGAAGCCGAACGGATGCTTTTCGATGTGTGTAATATTAGCTATTTCTGCGGCCTGCGCGCAGCTCACGCAGAACAGCTGTGGCCTAAAAACTCTACCTCGGTGCTGTCACTGTGCAAAGGGGCATCGGTCGGCGTGGTCGCTGATTCGCTGACCGTGTGATTGGCAGGAGGGTGTCCGGATCGTCATGCGGTCACGAACGTGACGCCGATCATGAACCGAACGAGATGTGCTCTGCAACATCTTTTTCGGTCACGGTGGGCAGTGGAGGGGGTCCACATGCTTACGCAATCTTGGATCGACGTACCATCTTGTTTGCCATGTGCCGCCCATGCTCTTGCCAAGTAAACACCGTGCCCAATCTCGTGCATACAATTGAGGGCATGCAGCTGGGACGGCATTGCGGCCATGAGCGCCGAAAAAAAATTGCATCACGGAAAAGCTGCCGCTCACATCAGCCATGCAGGAATGGAGCCATGGGCGGCAACGCATGGGTACCGAGGCGTGTCGCGTAGCATGAGCCGGCGATATGTACCGACCTCGTATCCATGTGCGTTGTCTGTACCGGAAGACTTTTTTTTGTATTTCAGTTGAATCGCTCAAGTCGTTTGTCGAATTTTGTGCACTCGCACGCGTAGGGACGCCACATCAGTTTTGCTTTTCATGAAGCAAGGGTCGGTGTCGCTGCCATGATTCCGGTAAGGTGTTTTACATGCAATTCATTGATTTCACACCATTACAATGCTCTTCGTGAGGAAAAACTGCGAGGAAACTCCATCCGTACTACATTGGATTCGCGCGGTGTGCTGCGAATGTGCTGCCGCACGATACTCGTGACGTCAGACGACAACACGTCAAGTCTCATTATGAGTTCACGTACCGATAAAGTTATCGATCATATCGGCACCGTGTTGCAACGTGAGGTTCGCATGCCACGTGTCGTCTGCTGTACAAACCCGATGCAAATTACGACCATAAAGGACGGAGTCGAATCCGGACAACCGATGCATAGCACCTCATCCAGCACAATGTGCATGTCAAATTAGCGGTCGCGACGAGCTGCAACGGGTCGCAGCTGTCACCACACGTACATCATTATGACTCGCATAGCATCGAGCGACTGGAGAGGTCCGATCAAGTTAGACACGCACTCAAGCATAGAACGATACCTCTGCGCGTGCAGCGACTGGCTTTTTACACAGAGCGCTGAGCCTGGCGATCCTTCCAACGTGCCTATTCATGCGATCACGTGGGGCTTCAAAAGCGAGCATTGTGCAAGCGATGTTGAGGACAGGTTGCGCCGGAAAAATATAGGCATTGGGCACCATGACGCACGTGTGGCAAGAAGCTGTGTGTTTTGCAATGAGTTGACCACAAGTCGTGTGTCCGGAAATCCCTTCGCCGTACATCAGTACGTGGTAGTGTGCAACAAATGCGACGCCCGATCTCCAAAGGCGCGATCATACGTGGCTCCACTTGGACAGTGAGCACTCGGTCCGAACCATGTTATCAATCCTAACAGGACATGTGAATACTCCTTTTTTTTAGACAAAATAACACGCGTGCGAGTCCCCTGAGTCACACGACACGTATGCATTCAGGATGCTGCCTCGCAAAGTCGATGTGGGGGTGGCATTTCGTGTGGTAGTACATGTACTCTACCGCGGGAGCTAGCAAATCGGCGGGCTCGATACCCTTCTCGAGGACGTGGCGTATGCGGGCCGACATGGTCTGGATGCGTACGTCCAGTGAGACGCTCCCGCCGTCACACTCGTCCGGGTTCATGCGGAAGATGTGGATGTACGGAATGCGACCGTCGTTCCAGCTGCCGTCCGTGTACAGCCGGTTGAGCGCAACTACCATGTCCATCATCCACCCAAAGTCGCAGCGTGGCGTGTAGTTGAAACTTCCGTGCCCACCGTTCTCGTCGATCTCGGCGAGTACGCACCTGTCCCTTCCCAACCACAAGAAGTCCGGGCGTCGTCGCTTCACCACGTCGCACGTCTGTCCGAAGAGCGTGTCGTCGACGGCGGAGGGCGGATGCGCAACGGCGGCCAGAAGGAGAGGACGGATTACTACCTCGACACGGTCCACCGTTGTCGGGTCGCATTGAGCGCACACAAAAACGTTCGCCCTCCTGCGATGTTTGGAAAGATGAGTCACGCAGCAAACGTGGCAAAACCTGTTGCCATTCAGCATCGTGTCGACGGTCGTGCACTCCGTGCAATGACGGCGCTGTCTCCCGTGGTGGCAAATGGAGCTTCCCCCGCACTCCCTGCATTCATTGCGCCGTCTCCCGTGGTCGCAAATGGAGCTTCCCCCGCACTCCCTGCATTCATCGCGCCGTCTCCCGTGGTCGCAAATGGAGCTTCCCCCGCACTCCCTGCATCGATGGCGCCGTCTCCCGTGGTTGCACCTTGCCATTTTTCCCTCCCCAGACTGCCCGGAAGGTTGAATTCACCGCAACGACGGGTCAACGAGTGACGGCGCTTTTTGTCACACTCTCCAGATGCCAACGTCGCAAATTTGATTTCGCTGCGTGAGGGGATCGTCCTCGACTCCATGCTGCTACAGCGACGATCAAAGCGCAGAAGCAGACTAAAGCGACGAGGTATGACAAAACTGCGAGAAAACGACTCAGACGTGTCGAGAATCATGAATATGTGTGCGTCAAGTTGGTGTTCCTGAGCTTGACGTGTGCATCTACAAACGTTTCCTTTGTCACGTTGTACATGTCAAGGAATGGCTTCATCCTGGTATACGCGTACTTTTCGTTCGTAACGTGGTCGGGGTAGCTCAGCGTGATAAGCTTCAACTGCACCCGTAAGCTCGCTTTCCAGAAAAATGTCGCGACTCTGTGATCGTTTATGGCCATTTGTTCGGCGTCGCTATGAACGTTAGGACCTAAACCTCCTATGTGTGGGTTGTGGTACTTGGATTGGCATGCTCGCGACAAAGCGGCGTCTTCGCTTTTTCGCAATGGCACAATCGTATAAGCGAGATTGTCTGCATCAAACCACTTAGGGTCGTCGAAGACTTGGGGGGACTTGTAAATCTGTAGTTGCTTTCTGCACGGTAAGTTGTTTCTCCTCATCTTTGGTATTTTCTCGAGGCCTGCGTGCGCTGATCGGTTGAAATTTTCGCCATGGACTGTTTTCGAGTCGAATCCTAAAGACGCAAAAAAGTCAACAGCCCAATGAGAAACCTTGTACCGCATCTTCCGGTGCCAGTGATAATTGTCACTTTGCACATCGTTTGCTATTTACTTTATTAAAAGTTTCTTCCACGAACACATCAGCCCCTTTCCCTGCTACCGCCGCTCTCCTGCTCCCCCCTTTCCCTCTCCTCGAAGGCGAGGGGGAGAAAGAAGGGTGATGGAGGACCAATGGGTGGTGAGGGACCGAGTGGGCAGTTGCAACCCGAGCAGTCACATCCACATAAGTAACCTCTAACGCCTGGCAGGTGCGTTTTTACAGGAAAACAGATTGTACATGTGGCATTTTGAACACGTAAGGATAAGCGGCGTCGTCACGGCGTACAAAGACGGACTACTATCTAAGTGGACGTATCCGAATGATACATTGGATATCCTTCAGAAACAGTTCCATACCCATTGTTTGGGATTCCCATCGTGACCTGAGCCATTGCAGCAACAACCCAGTGGGCATAATATTGTTGTGCACCTCGTCGCATGTGTAATGTGGATGCTCGACACATGCCGCAGGCAAAGAGACGCGCACCCGATGACGTGCAGCTCTCTCACAGCACTATACTTGGCGAGGGAACGTTCGGTGTCGTCGTCGGAATGCGACAATCCAAACGATCACTCACGTGGGTCGCCGTCAAGAAAATAAAGCGCGTGTCGCGACGCAATGGAGCGATATCCGTATCTGCAATGCGTGAGGTGGTCGCACTCCATAGCCTACACCATCGCAACGTCATGTATGCGGTTGGAAGCTACTTGAGCGACGGACAACTTCTCATTGTCATGCCACATGGCGGCGATACTTTGCGGACGTTGATCAACGGCGACGTTAAGCACAACGCATGCTCAATAATGCATGATTTGGCCTGCGGCCTTGATTACTGTCACCGATCGCACATCATGCACAGAGACCTGAAGCCTGAAAACGTTCTTGTGAAGAACGGTGTCGCAGTCGTGGCTGACTTTGGAAGCATGCGATTTGTACATTCGTGTCGGCGACGATACACGATAGGTCCGACAACGTTGTGGTATAGAGCGCCCGAGGACTTTTTTGGAGACGGGCACTACAACGAAAAAATAGACATATGGTCTCTTGGATGTATTTTCGCAGAGATGTGCACTGGGCAGCCACTGTTCAACGGAAAATCCGAGGTGGACACAGTATTTCGCATTTTTCAATTTCTCGGTCACGAAAGTGCTGCCATATTCGAAGGGTTTCCCAATTTTACAAGTGGAATGCTGCCTCGATTCAGGAGAGGACGATTGCCGGTAGACGACGCATATCACTCCATCCTGTGGTCTATGCTTGAGCCCGACCCTGCACAGCGCACGACCGCCTCTGCGCTCATAGATGCATTCAAAGCATGCATGACGTGTGTTCCACGTTGCGCACGTACCATGACGCACAACGTGCGCGACGACACCTGCGGTTCGAGCTGGTTGCAGCAGCCTACCGTGACACTAAGGATGCGCCACAAACTCCTCAAGTGGATCGTTCGTCTTTCAGAGGCGTGCCAATTTCACGTAACAACGGCGTTGCTCGCTTTCAGCGTGATCGATCGATACGCTGGACGTCGAACACTCGAAATACAGACGTTGCACCTTGTCGGGATAGTCGCCGTCCTGATCGCTACGAAGCTGGACCATCATAACGACCTTACACTGGAAACATGCGTCGAATGCTGTGCGCATGAGTATACCTCTCAGCAGGTCGAGGACATGGAGCATAACGTTATGGATGCACTCGATTGGTTCGTGAGTACACGTTATTCGGCTGTCCTATGCGACACGGTTTCCGTGTTGCGACGTGCACACGAACGACAGCGCTGTTGTTCGGCATATATTGGACTGCTTCTGAGTGCCCAAAATGTATGGTGTGAGGCATCACTCGTTCGCACGTCCATTAACATTGGCATGGGCGTCGCCGCTCCACCGAGTTCACTTGTTGCGGACATGGACGAAATATGTACGTATAAGATGGTTCAAGCAATTTCGTCATTGTGAGCGGATGTTCAAACAGTCGTGAACGTACGGCTGCAGCGCGTTTTCGAGGAGAAAAGTACGACCTGGCGCCCCCTTACATTCATCGTGCCTTTTGCCACTGAAACAAAGCCGTGCTGTTCAGATGTACCTTTTATTGTACGGAGAACCTTCCGGTGTTAGTCTCCACGGCGAGTCATATCCAACGTGTTGTAACGTATCTTCTATCAGGTACTCAAGCCAGTCGGTATGTGTACGCAGTTGTTGACGGAGCTCGGTCAGGTCCAATTCCTTGGAAGACCTTTTTTACATCGCCGGTTGTCAAGTTTTGTAATTTGAAATTGGCACCTAAAGTTAAATCCGTTGTGTACTCTTTCGGCTGTAAGGAAAGTGAGCAGATTTCCAATTCTCATTCGTGAGACGCACTCGCATCGACTGTAATGGAGGGTCACCTGGCTCTGATGGTCTTAGTCTTTTTAGGAGGTTCTTCAATTGAACGAAAAACATCGTCGACAAGACCCTCAACGCTTTCTGGTGGGCCACGGTAATGTGCCTCGTGAGCGCGTGCAACTAGTCTGCGAGCACGGGCCATGCTGCTGGCATACAACCCAAAATAAAATCGACATCCTGGCATGACTCTGTCCGGTGAGTTAGCGCACCTACCGTTCTTTAGGACAAGGCTCGTCGTGTGCAGTTTTACGCAAGAAAATACATTTTGATCACGAACATACCATAGACCCGGGTCCTACAATCATGTCGAAGAAGTCGCATTTTTTTGTTTGGCGAATCGTCGTAGCGTGGTGCTCGCCGTTTTAGGTTTGCCGACGTCGCTCGTTTGAGTCGAGAACGAGCTTGCACATTCACTAGTAACGGACGTGTGGGCATCGTTTTTGTCGGAATTGTGAGAACGTTCCTGCATGAACAGTTCGAACGCCGCACGCTCGGTCGGTTGCGTTATGACACCGTCGTCGTGACAGGCGTCCACGGCCATGGTGTCCAACAGGTCGTTTGCGTGGTCTTTGGGCGGCAAGCGCTCCTGAATAACCATCGTGTGGCTTATGAACGGATGTGTCACGAGAACGCATTCCGGTGTTGTGACACCGTGTGACGGCCATTCGATCGGCCCGCCAAATCTGGTGAGTGCCTCGCGCGGAGGTGCCGCAACAATGCTTTCAGTACACCCATACACGGACGACATCATTCGTTCAAAAAGGTTCAGATTGTAGGCAGGAGGAGACGTCATCTTTTCCAGAATGTACGCCTTCACACATTGCGGACAGCAGAAGTATCCGTGGACGGTGTACATGTCCGTGAGGGTATCGTGAGCGTACGGAAGATGGTACATGTTTGCGTCGACGGTGTGCGCACAGTGCCAGCAGCACACGCTCGCACGCAGTGCTCGATCCATTTCAGATGAGTAGTAGTTGGTTTCGCGACTCGGCTTCACATTTGCACGAATACATATGTTGCGCATGCGAGCGTTGTCATTTTCATTTACACTCAAGTCGTGCCGTCCACATGCATTATATGAGATCCGCGCGTTGGACGAAATCATGCCTCGAGGAGCGAGACGAACTGTTTCTATCGAAATCTGACGTGCGCGCAGTGCGCATGCCGATGTGTTTACTCACACTCTGCCGTCGTGAACCGATGTCCTTGTCGCGCACGGTGAGAATCAAATTACTAGAGAACGGCTGACAAAAACATGACGCTCCCTACGTATGACAGCAATCACGTTCACCTGTTCGCCCGACGGTTCACGAACCATTCGGCTCGCTCATCGGATAAATGTATGCCACCAGGAGGTGCTGTCTGCGCTCCGCTCTGGTACATGTGCGAAAAACGTGTTGCGCCACGGTGCCGAGGCATCGTTCGTACGTGTGCGCAACGCGACGGACTGCGACGAAAATGGCAGCACTCATGTCGTCGTCGACGCCGACGTGATGGTATCGCGCAGGCTGGATCTCTCTATCCGTGCACTTCTAGCAGTGCGACGCACCGAATCAGGCATTCACATGGAGACTCGCGAATGTGCCTGGGGCAATGCCGAGGTGACGATCGTCGTGTCGCCAAACGAGGAAATTAGCGACGAGACTGTCGTGGAATGCACGTTCGTGTTTTCGAACGTGGTACTCAGCCGCATCGCCTATCCGTTGATCGATTCAAAGCTTGCAACGTTTGCGTCCACCTTGAACGCCGCACTCGAACGCGCACTGCTGAGTGCGACATGGCGACAGCGATTCCTTCTGTCGTTCGACGACGTTGTACGACGACGCATCAGCTCATCTCTTGCCGACATACAATGCGACAAGGTGTGGGCGCACTACGACAAAATGCTGTCGCATACTGTTCTCGGCGGAAAGGCGTACCGTCCTTTGATGGTGTTTACTGTGATGAAAGACCTCATGGGGCGTGCTCTCACGGAGACTGAGGACCGATACGTTATGGCTGCGGGCTGGATCTGCGAGCTCACGCAAGCAATGTGCCTGGTCGCAGACGACATCATGGATGGGTCCGAAACACGACGTGGACAACCTTGCTGGTACAAGGTGGTGACGACGCCGCTAGCCATCAACGACACGCTCACACTCTACTCGGCCATTTATGAGGTTCTCGGAGAGACCTTCAAAGGAACGCCGTATCTGGAAACGTTGTTGCTCCTTTTCAAGCGTGTGGCACTTGAAACGACGTACGGACAGATGATGGACTCCTCCGAGGAGGGCACGTGTCCTCGTAACATGTCCATGGAGCGCTACAGGGACATCGTACGCATGAAAACTGCAGTGTATACCTTCCACTGTCCGATCGGAATGGCGCTGATTTTAAGTGGCGTCTGGGACTCACACGTCGAGCTGGAATGTTTGCAACTATCGAACGTGCTGGGGACACTGTTTCAAATCCAGGACGATTACCTAGACGTGTTTGGAGATCCGTCGGTGACAGGCAAAATAGGAACCGACATCAGAGACGGGAAATGCACCTGGATGATACTGTTCGCAATGGAAACGGCAGACGACGCGACTCGGGACGAGCTTTGCGCATGCTACGGCACGGAAGATGGAGAGCAACGTGTTCGGGAGATCTTTTGTGAGCTCGGCGTGCATAAGGAGTATGCGCGACTTTGTGACGAGGAGACACGTAAGTTCGAGGGGGCGTGTGTGGACACGTCGCTAAAGCACGCAGTGTTCCCCATCTTACGCCACTTGCTCCACCGCAAAAAGTGAGGTGCTGGCGTCACGCCGACGAGCAGGTCGGCTACGCGGTCACAGATCAAACCAGGATTGCGTGCATGAGCTCGGTGAGCAAAATCGATCGCGTCCAGATGATCCATCCCGGTTCCCACCTACTGCGTATTTTTGTACGCCGGGCTCACTCGCTCGCTGTGCCGACGACGGTTTCGGCCCTTGTGTGATGTAGGAGTGTCGTCGTTGGGTCCGGTCCCAGACGGACGGACGAATGGCGCCAGCTCCACCCCTCACATCAGATTTTGGACGCAGTTGGACGAACTCGTCGTGTGAGGTTCGTTTCCGTTTCGCTTCTTTGTACGTCAAGCGATTAGTCAGCCCGCGCACACGTGAAACGAATGGGATCGGACGGTATGATGCACGAGGACCATACCACCATTGAAAGATCGGATCAATGGTCCATCGTCAGTGCGTATTTCAGGAAATACAGCCTGGTGCGCCACCAAATCGAGGCATACAACCATTTCGTGATGACGCTGCTTCCGCGTATCCTGATGGAAAGTGCGCCTTTTGCGATCGAGGAGAACGATCAACGCCACGTCATATTCGTGACCAATCCAACCATGCGCCGTCCCTGTATCGTTGAGCACGACGGTGTGGAATACCCCGTTGTGCCCAACGTTGCACGAAGCAGAGGCACGACGTACGAGTTTCATGTGCATGCCGACGTCGTGCACGACATATTCGATTGCGAAAACACATTGGTAGAACGGCGTGTGTTCCGAGAGTCGTCGCTCTGCGTCTTGCCGTGTATGATCGGCTCATGCGTTTGCAACAACGGGCTCAGCCAGGATGAAAACTACGAATGCACACTGGACCAGGGCGGATATTTCATCATAAACGGGATCGAGAAGGTCCTGATCGCCCAGGAACGACTTAGGACGAACCATCCTTTTGTTTTTGCCATAAAACATCCACGTTATTCCTACCAGTGCGAGATTCGCTCCTGTCACGAAAGCCGTCTTCGAAGTACGTCGACGCTGTATCTTTACATCGCCTCAGGCAGTCGTCCCGACATCGTTGGCGAGCTTCCGTTCATAATGATGAAATTGTCGCTGGCAACTATGTTCCGCCTGCTGAGAGTGCGCACCACAGACGAGATGATACGACTGATCACGTGCAATGGTACCATGAGCACGAGCACGTATCAGGCGGTGTGCTCGTCCCTAAGTCGTGATGTCACATGTGACATGACAGATGACGAGGTACTGAACTGGGTCATGCGTGGAACCAGCAAAGACGGAGTGCGTGAGCGAAAAAGCAAATACATTGAACACATAATTTGCAACGAGTACCTTCCTCACATGGGCGTCACGTCAGACGCTCAAACGCTACAAGCCAAAGCCGCCTTTCTTGCACTCATGGTGCGTCACATCATAGATGTAAACGACGGAGTCGTGAAACCGGACGACAGAGACGACTACAGCATCAAGCGCGTCGATCCATGTGGCATGGGACTTTTGTTTCGCCAAGTACTCCGGTCGCAGATGAAGGCTGCGTCTACTACGCTGTACAAGCTTCGAGAGGCGGGTAGACTGGCTTACTCGGATGTCAGCGTTGTATTCAACTTCAAACGCATCTCCAACACGTTTCGATATGCGTTTGCGACTGGTGCGTGGAGCATGACGCAGCGATCGGCAACGTCGCAGAACACGGGCGTGGTACAGGCCATCGCACGAATGACTGTGGTGGCGACGCTGTCGAACTGCAGGCGCATCAATACGCCGGTATCGCGCGAAGGGAAGTCGCCCAAGCCACGTCAGCTTCATCACACAAGCTGGGGCATCGTCTGTGGAGTGGAGACGCCTGAGGGAACGTCATGCGGGCTTGTAAAAAACCTAGCGCTCATGACACATGTACGTGTTGCGTCCAGTAGTGAAAACGTGCTTGACGCGTTGATGGGCACATGCGGCGGCATCATTGTGCCGATCGAAAAATGCATGTGGCCATGCGGCGAGTCCGTGATGGCTGTTTTTGTGTGCGGTCGTCTCATAGGCTACGTGTCTACGGCAAACGCAACGGTCATCGTGTCACGCATGGCAAAGGCACGTTGCGACGGGAGTATCCCGTTTGACACGAGCATATCTGTGAGCAAAACATACTGCCACATCGACAGCGACGGTGGATGCATGCTCCGACCACTTGTGGTTGGAGCACAAATGCATCTAATACCAGAGCTTGTGCGAACGCACGACAGCACCGTGCTATGGGATGCGCTCATTCGCAACGGAGTCATCGTTTACATGGACAAAATGGAGGAGCGCAGCGCAACAGTAGGTCTGTGGTCAACATGCACCGATGCCACCCGATATACTCACTATGAGCTCCATCCGTCACTCATCATGGGCCTCTGCGCATCTCTCATCCCCTTTCCCGAACACAACCAGGCACCACGAAACACATATCAAAGTGCAATGTGCAAGCAGGCGGTGAGCATCTACGTCATGAACCACGGCATACGAATGGACGCGATGTCGCACGTCCTCTGCACACCTCAGCGCGCCCTTGTGACAACACGTATGGATGGCATTCTCAACCTCGATCGTGCATCTACCGGGACCAACGTAATTGTCGCGATCATGTTGCACAACGGATACAACCAGGAGGATTCCATAATCGTGAATGAGGATGCGTTGCAGCGTGGGCTCTTCCGATCAGAAAAGTATGTGACGACACGGGAAGAGGAGCGACCCAACGGAGGCGACCACGAACGGATGCAAAAACCCGAAATGGAAACGTGTGCCGGTGTTCGGTTGGCAAACTACGACAAGATAGGCAGTTCGGGCACACCAACAATCGGGTCCGTCATAAACACGTTCGACGTTATCATCGGGAAGACGATGACAATTAATGGCGATCCAACTGACAAGTTCACTGGTCGAAAACAGTCACGAGACATGAGCACCGTCCAGCGACACGAAACATGCGTCGTCGACTCGATAATTGAACACAGGCGCCTGGACCACACGACGTCTGTCCGAGTGAAGACTCGCGTGACGCGACAGCCCATCGTGGGCGACAAGTTCTCATCCCGCATGGGCCAGAAAGGCGTTATCGGGCGCACCTACCGTCAGGAGGACATGCCTTTCACGAAAGACGGCGTTGTCCCAGACATTATCGTCAACCCCCACGCGATACCCAGCCGAATGACGGTGGGACAGCTGATGGAATGTCTACTCGGCAAATTGTGCAGCGTCCGATGCGAAATCGGCGACGCGACCGCTTTCGGAGACGTTTCCGTAGAAGGCATTGCCGCAGAACTTGAACGTGAGGGATATGACGGCATGGGCAGAGAGCTCATGTACAGTGGCGAGACTGGACTTGCGTTCGAGGCTGCTGTTTTTTTGGGGCCGACCTATTACCAGCGACTGAAGCACATGGTGAGTGACAAAAACCATTCACGCACACGTGGACCCATGCAGGCTCTTACACGCCAGCCACTTGAGGGGCGCGCTCGCGAGGGCGGACTGCGCTTCGGGGAGATGGAACGCGACTGCATCATATCGCACGGCGCGCATCACCTCCTCCTCGAACGTCTTATGTTGGTATCCGACGTGTTCTGTATGTGGCTGTGTGATAAATGTGGATTTCCAGCGCTTCCACCGGCGGAAGGGACGCTCGTTCGGAACAGGCGCCCCTACTGCAAACGCTGCGAGCGTTCAAGCACCGTACGGCCTGTACAGATACCATACGCAATGAAGCTCCTGAATCAAGAGCTTGCGGCCATGCACGTCGGTATGCGCCTTTTGAAAAACCCGCTCCAGTGTCATGACTCATGGGCGTGACAATACGTCACGCTAACGAGGATCGTCTCAAAATGACCTCAAACACCTCATATGCTGCGTTCATGCGATCGGCATCGTCTAGGGGGTGTTCGTAACGACCGTACCTCAGGACAATGGGGGCTACAGTGCACACATGCCCGTTCACGGTCATTGTGGCGTCTGCATCTCCTCCATGACCTCCGTGAACACCTGCCCGTCTTCGTACGGGACGAGCAGATGGTCCGTTGGCAGGTCGGTTGTCGAGAGCCACGACATCATGCAGGCCACGATTTCCTTTTTGTCGTCATACATGACGTCACCATCCCACAGGCACCTGCGCACTCTCATGGTATCGTGAAGAAAGACGTGCAGTCGTCCCGATTCGAGCGAAAGAATAGCGTGTGGTTTTGCACGTGTCAGTTCACGTCCTATTTCGAAGTGCTTAAAATCGCTCTGCGTGAAGAAACGCGTATTCGTCGTCACGGTGCGTGATTTCACCAAGTCGTGCACATCCGCGATCGAAAACAAGGAGTTAACCTGGACGCCGGCGCAGATCATGTGGAGTGAGAGCATGTCGCACGACCCGCACCTGCGCACGGAGCGTATATTACGCAAAAAAAGTTGCGTAATAATCTTTTAGATTGCGTAATGTGCTGCGTTGCGTGCTATCGGACATCGGACCGTCATCGGACCGTCATCGGACCGTCATCGGACCGTCATCGGACCGTCATCGGTCCCTCCTCAGATCGCCATCGGATCGGACCGATGGCCGCCGACTCGGATGCAATTGTGGCGGAATTCGAGAAACGTGCATGCGAGGAGTTCTCGATCGACATATCATCGTTGGACGATCGCAAGAGTCTGGCCATCATGTCCAACAAATTGAAAGAGTTTCTTCTGGACCTTTGTTCGTTTGATAAATTGGAACCGCGCGTGCACTCCACATTACGTGCTATGGGCGGGTTTGAGGATCACTTTTGCCGCCTGGACGAAAAGAACAAACTGCGCCAACAACGAGACGCTGACGTACAGAGGCAGAGAGATGCAAAAAAGCTGGAACGCAAGTTCACATCCGAGGTGTACCGTGCCTCACGCAATTTTTTGTCGCGCAGCAGAGCAAAGGTTTCTACCGCAGCGGAGTTGCACGACAGTGGTGATGAGTCGAACGGCGCAAAAGACGCATCGTACGACAGCGAGGACGGCACGGACGATGAGGACTCAGACGTCAGTGACAGCGACGAACCGATTACGAGGAAGAAGAGCAAAAAGGACTGCAAGGCCAAGCGCTGTGTGCGTGTGCGCAAAACACAGACGAAACCCACGCCTCGCACCACGCCCAAAATGACGCATACGTCACGATTCGTGTTGCGTTCTCTCCTGTTGCGGGGCACATCTGACGTTTTCGACGTCGTGCTGACAACAACGGGTCGTTTTGAGATGCACAAATGTGGATCCAAAACGACGTCCGCGTGTCCCTACGTCACCCAGATTCGTCTTGGATCCGAGGTTGGTTGTATCACGATGGTGTCCTGCGACCACCGCAGTGCGGAACCTTGTGAGGACAGTACGGATATGGTGTACGACAGTGACGACTCTGACTACGACGACACGCCATTCGAACTGTCGCACGTTCGGGATTCGCTGTTGGAGGCCATAGAGGAGGCGGAGATGGACTTTCACATTGCATCCTTCTATTTCGATCCAGACCTGTCACCAGAAATTGTCGAACATTTCGATGCACCTGACAAGTGTCTTATATCGTGCATGATGAAGGAGGACAACTCCTCTCGGACTCACGCTACCGTTGTTGTATCGCGATACGAGTTTGGATTTGCTACGGATCATGAGCTGGCAGTGTTGCCACACGCAGTATCGTTTGTGCTGAGCAACGAGACGTCTTGCTTTGCACGTGGGCCCCACTTACGCAAGCGTGAACGGAAACACCGTTCCGCTCCTTCGGCAGCATCAGTAGCGGTGGCGTCGAATCGTGCGTCGGCGGGTGCGACGCCCATGGCATCCGTCAAATATCATTCAGCATGCCAGCTGACGCTTGCCGATTTGGAGAGCATGCATTTTGAATTTGTGCGTAAATACACGTCGTTCTGTCGATTGAAAGGCATGGCAGTGTACACGGATCCATCTAGGACAACGTTTGACGGCCCGACGCGTTACTACATACAATATTCAACGTACTGCAGGCCGAGGCAGGCTCAGTTCCGCCACGGACAGTTTTTGGACGAGAACGTGGCAAAACTGGTCTCGTGCTGGTTGTGCGAGCAGTCGGAGGCGCTCCGAATGACGACCGGTGCCGGTCGTGTGTTTATCGAGAAACTCGTGCCAGCAGCGCTTGACCCGACGGATGTCGGTCGTGAGGTGACGATCGACACGGAGGGTACCATCACAGTGGACGGACAGGTGCGCCATGCGGTCTGGTTAAAGACACCGCCACGGGCGTGTTCTGGACGTCTTCAACCCATGTCGTCCAGACGTCTTCGGGATCACATGAGCTGTGCAGACGTAGTGACGCTCAAAGACAAAAATGGCAGCGTCCACACTTTTGCGAATCCTCGCATGTCGACGCTGCCAACGCTCGAGGAGGCGACCGAAGCATGCGTTTCCGCATGCCTCACACATCAGGTCACGGCATCGTCGACACCTGGCGAGAAAACACCCCTGCCCACACTGCCATCGCTGCCTCCAGTCGGTGCCGCACATGGAGCCTCAGTCGACGATGAGTGGAGCTTCGGCGAGCTTTCTGACGAGGAAATTACGGAAATCGTGCAGAACGCGTCACGTCTCTAAGTATACACTCATGGCACCGTCATCTCTTTCTGCAGGACGGTCGCCGACACTTGACACGGAGTCATCTGGATGAATTGTATCGGCATCGAGCTCACAGTGCATTTCCTCACGGTCCGCGCTTTCGTTCCCTCGTTTTTCGTTGTGTGGTCGTGTCGGCGTCACACCATACACGTTCGCAGGTTTGTTATCATGTTTGCTCGTTTGCGACAGGCCTGTGTGCTCCAAGTTACAACTTGCATGAGTGCCAGGAGCGCGTGAAAGACGATGATCGCACTGTGCAACATCGTCGAATGCAGCACGAAGTGCGTTCATTATGACCGCATGACGAACCGTCACATCTGCACTGAACAGTCCGCCAGTGCGTACCTCGTGCGATCGGCTGAGGTGAATTAATGTTATGTGAAGGACGTTGTGTATGCTAACGCTCCCTACTGAAATTCCGTAAACGTGCTGCAAGTATGACGATAGCAGCTCGACTATCAGCGTATCAACACCATGAAATTTTGAAAGTGTTCTTTTCACCTCGGACCGCAGTAGGTTGTCGTCCCAACGTGTCACTGCTGCGAGTGACCGACGATAGTTCGTTAGATCGGTTGCGGTATGACCGTCGCCAAACCACAGTTCACCTAGTGCCACGAAGGTGAGATGCTCAACGCCTCTGAGCGCACGCATCGCACGTTCTGACGAAAATATACCACTGTAAATATTGCAATGACGCGTTCTTACGTACATACGTGCTGATGCTGATGTATCACTCTTTAGTGTGCTCAGACTTTATTTTTCAGATAACGATCACAAAAAATATTTCCTCTCTGAGACGACAAGATGCAGGAGTCCACGTTGCACGAACCTTTCCTGCAACCCTCACACACAGGCACAATATCTGTATGAAGCGTGGTCTTCATGACATTCACGATACTGTTGGAGGTGTCCGGAACCGTTTTACTCAAGTATGCGACAACCGATCCTCGCATGTACGTTGCTGCCTATGCATTGTATTTTTCCGGCCTTGGGATGTTCTCGATGACTCTTCGTACCGTACCGCTTTCGATTGCCTATGCTACGTGGTGCACTTTCGGAACCATAGGCGTAGTACTGGCATCACAGGTTCTCTTCAACGAAAGCATAGATACTGGAAAGTTGCTTTGCATCGTTGCATCGATTCCTCTGGTGGCAGGAATGTATGTGATGTGACTACGGTCACGCACTGTTCTCCCACTTGACGGTCGTTGCGTGCGTGTACGCATCGATCAATCTCGATGTTCGCCAAGTCAGATCCTGACCGGGCGTGACTACGCATCTTAGAGAGAATCGACCATGTGCATCTGTCCAGACCACTTCCTGTTTGTTCATTTTTCCGTCGGACCACGACCACATGAGTCCCATTAGTCCGCATTTGCCACTTCGATAGACAGAGTTGCGGGTGTCAGAAGTATAAAAAGGAGGCGACATTTCACCGTAAAGAAGCACGATGGGAATGGATGTGGTGTACGATGCGTTCACACATACGTCGATTTCTTTGAGAGACGGATACGTAGGCTTCACCTCGATGATGTACTCGGAGCTCACGTGCGTTTGTTCGCACACACGCTCTCGGACGTGAAAGTCCATGCGGACATCGCCATCCTGCGTGGCAACAGGAAACGGCTGCGACACATACTCGTACCCAATGGCATCCAGGAACGCTGCATGTTGCGCTTCAAGTTGCGAGTCGTACATGTTGCCGTTGTATCTGGTGCGCATGCTGAAGTTCGACTGCAACATGCCCGTGGTACTGGGATACTCTCGGTCACGAAACTTGTCGTTTACGTGAGCTGAAAGGTTTATCACGTACCGCGTCCTGCCAGAGATGTCGACAAGCTGCTCGGCTTGCCCCCATCCGTGATCAAAGTATTGATCCTCGTCCTTGTGAAAAAGAGCGACACGAATCGGCGTATCGTTCTCTATGTTGCACACAAAGGCGTTGTGAGTGCTTGCGGAGCCGTCCGGAAACATGAACAACTTGTCATCGACAATGTAGTTTGTACGTGCAGATGCGTCAGGAGGTACACCGTAGTGGACGAATTTGCACTTGACTGCAACAACGATGCCGTCACGTGTCAAAAAGCCTGGTTTCCATGTTTTTCCAAAGAGCGTGAATGCACGTTCGTCGTGACGTATGGGGGCTGGCGTCATGTCCAACGCAGGACTGATGTGTAATAGACATGCCGCATCGCACGAACACAAAAATAAATCGTCAGGTAAGAAGACAATGTGTACGATCGACCTCGACTATCTGTCGGTCAATCGATCCAACGATGAAGTGTTGGATATACTTAAAGTTTTGAAAGCAGGTATGTTTGGGGAAAAGTTCGATGATGTTAGCCTGTCGGAAATGGAGGCTACCATACGTGACCTGGAGGCGAGCGTCGTCAAAGCAGAGGTGGAAAGAGACGATGCCGTACGCAGGGCTGCGAACGCCGTGAAAGACGCACACGCATTGCGACGAAATGTACACCGCTCTCATCAGGATCGCGAGAAGTTGTCCGGGCAGCTGACCGATACCCTAAAGAGAGAGGAATCTGCAAGGGCAAGCGTAAATGTGTTGAAAGAGGAGGTGCTGCATGCCGAGATGAGCCTAAAAGACTGCGACGAAGTCAAAACACGTTTAGTTGCGACAGAGGCTCGTGCACGCGAAGCGGGCGTGGAGGCGCAACGAGCGCGCAAGAATGCAGAGCGGCTTGAAGTCGAATTGCAACAAACGGAATTCGTGGCGGACGCGGGGGTGGTCGTCAAGCAAATGGAACTAGACGATTTGAGCGAGCGACTTGCGTATGCCAATAAATCGGTTGCGGGACTGCTCCTTGATTCGAACGAAGCAGAGAGACGCCACGAGGGTGCACTCGCAGAGATCGAACGCCTTCAAGCGGACGTGCAGCGCGCACGTGAGAATGCAGGGCGCCTGGAGGTCGAATTGCAACAAACGGAATTCGCAGCGAGCTGGGGGGCGATCGCAGCAAATGAACTAGATGAGGCCAATGAGAACATCGCCGAGCTTGAGGCAAGAATTGTCGCAGCACACAGGCGTGAGGCGGATGCGCGAGCGGTGATTCTTCGGATCGATGAGGAGGCACAGGAGTACGCACGACGTTTGCTGGCGGAAGTGCAGCACGTTCGCCCTGTAGAGGAACAAACCTCCGCCGCAGAGATGGAGGGTGTCGAGCGCGAGGGTGAGACAGAAGGCCTTCGGAGCGGATTCGACAGTCTTAATGATGCCATGATTCGTGTGCGCGAGGAGCGTGATCTGGGACTCAGGAATGTGCAACGATTGGAAACACAACTCAGAGAGGCCCGCGAGGAGGCAGGAAGGCTAAACACGGAGCAGCGAGCCATGCAGAGCGAGGTACACGACCTTGAGCAGCAAGTCGCACGAACCGAAAACGAGCTACGAGAAACCGCAGACCAGCTGCAACGGTCCGATATGAGCAGAGAGGATCTCACACAACAGCTGCTTGCCGTGCACTGGCGAGAGGCGCGTGCCAGTGTAACGTCGGCCAGAAATGCACGCCTCCAGGGAAACGAAATCGACCGCCTTGAGGAGCAGCTCGCACGATCAGAAAACGAGTTGCGACGCATAGAGACACAGCTGGAATCATTTGTGCAACGCGAGGCAAATGAAAACACCGAACTGTCTGCGGAGTTGACGTCGGCGCGCGAAGAAGTGCTGTCTCTGTACGAAGAACTGAGAAATACACGTGGCGCGTTGCAGGAGCAGATGAGTGCACGGAGAGTTGCAGATGAACTCGCGGCCACGAGTGCCTCAGTCATGCAACGCGAGGTGCACGACCTTGAGCAGCAAGTGCGGCACATCCATGAGCTGGAGCGACATCGTCAGGACTCCGATGTGCACGAGAGTTTAGAACGGGGCGAGTTTATAAACATGCAGCGGCGCATAAACGATCTGACTGAGGAACTGCGAACGTCACAGAGGGTGGTAGACGTGCTCGATGAGACGCTCCAGTCCTCGACAGGGTTCTCACGTGATCTTCATGCTCGCCTGACCGATGCATTTGCAGTTTACAATACTGCAGTCAACGCAACACAGGGCGCTCAGGGCACACAACAACACGCCGCTCTGGAATTGTTGCATCAACAGTTGGCCAGGATAATGGCAGATTTGCATGTGTACAACGAGCTTGCTCAGGCACGTCAGGATGCGGACGACAGATCGTCCAACAACACACCTGCGCTCTCGTTAGCGCCTTCCTTGGAGGGATTAGGGCACATGCCGTATGTACATAGGTCGACCTCCTCAGACAGGTCAACGATGCCTCGAACGTCGATGTCAGACACGCCCCCAACGAGAATGCCTGCGACACCACGAGCGTCGACTTCAGGAACGCCTCCGACACCCGCGACGGTACCGGCATCATCCCCGCCATAACATGAACGCTTGCCTGAATGGTTGGCGCACGATCGGTTGTCGGCATGAAATCGGTTGAAGTATTTGTCAACCTGTGTGCACTGTCTATCATTTTCAATAGGATTCGTAT
>Ga0129324_10000156_pt1 | contig 47200 bp, 49 predicted proteins | sample CPBDNA_7_FD_96879 | JGI IMG/M metagenome (GOLD analysis project Ga0129324, IMG submission 96879) | Freshwater to marine salinity gradient microbial communities from Chesapeake Bay, USA - CPBay_Spr_15_0.2_DNA | ecosystem: Environmental > Aquatic > Marine > Coastal | place: USA: Chesapeake Bay... | reverse complement strand
CCGGCACCGGCACCGGCAGTGGGGTGAATAGTCAGCAGATCGCACTATCTGGCGACGGCACCAAGGCCATCGCGACCTGGTACCGGGGATTCGAGCGCGAGGTTTATGACGAGGACCGCGACAGAGATGTCGATAGGGAATACGATGTGATCGAAACCGCCGTGGCCACCATCTCCGGCGGGGTGATGAATTGGTCGTCCACCACCGAATTATCCGAATTTGTGGCCGACGCTGAGGATCCTCAGGTGGCTATTTCAGTAGACGGTTCAACGGCGGTCGCTATCTGGCGAATGCCCAGGAATCAAGTTCAGGTGCGCACCGCCACGATCAGCGGAAACACCGCCTCGTGGTCGAGTGTTCGCACGCTGGACACCGCCCCAGTTTTCGTCTCTGGTCCGACCGTGCAAATCTCCGCAGACGGCCAATCGGTGACAGCATTGTGGTACAGCTGGAATGGTTCGACAGGAGTGGCCAAGTCCGCGTCGGCGGTGATCGCGGGAGGGACGGCAACGTGGTCGGCGGTTGCGGATCTTTCCACAGGTGGAAGATTCACCGGAGCCATGAGACTTTCATTGTCTGAGGATGGCACCCGAGCTCTTGCGGTGTGGTCGAGACGAGACGTCGGCACGCCGGATGTGCCACCGATACCCCCGTATCTCATTGAGGCCACCACTGCATCGATTAGTTCTGGTGTTGCCACCTGGACCAGCCCCGCAGATCTCTCGCCGGGTGCTGCCACATATTCAAGTAGCCCTGATGCGGTGCTATCGGCTGATGGATCGGCTGCGGTTGCCACCTGGCTCGACTACAACGGGTCAGAGAACATCGTGTACTCATCCATCGGGCAGTGGAGCGGATCCTCGGTCACCTGGGCGGCTGCTGAATCTCGGTCGGAACCAGGCCAAGCATCCGGGGATCCCAGCATTTCGATATCTGCTCAAGGGGCACAAACAACCCTGCTGTGGTCGCGCAGCAACGGCGCTCAAGCCGTCGTGCAGTCATCATCTGCTTCCATCATCGGTGGTGTTGCGGTCTGGTACACGACCGAAGATGTGTCTGATTCCAGCGTAAGTTCTTACCGACCGCAGCTAGGTTCTTCCGCTAACGGCCAGGTTTTCGTGGGTGTTTGGTACACCTCAGATGGATCGAACAGCGTTATTCAAGCGGCCGTGGGAGCCAGGAGTGGTGTGACGCCACCACCGACACCTCCAGCACCAGCAATGCCGGCCGGACCGCCGACGGATGTTGTGGGAGTTGCCGGGGACGCTTCGGCGTCCGTGCGTTGGGCTGCACCGACATCTACGGGTTCGTTTCCGATCACCAACTATCAGGTGATGTCGGCACCTGCTGGCGGTATGTGTTTGTCCACGGTGCTGTCGTGTGAGGTGGTTGGTCTGCGTAACGGAACCGACTACACCTTCACCGTGCGTGCGCTTACCGGTGCCGGTTGGGGCTCGCGGTCGCGGATATCAAATCCCGTGACGCCTACGCCGGTCGTAGAGCCGGCAATGGTGATCGTGGGAGAACGCACCGGCAATGGCCGTCTTGTATCTGTTGCGGAGGTCAGCACCGACATGGTGGGTGCTGATGTTGTGGCGTGGGTCAAACTCGCAGGTCAAGATGAGTATGAGGCAGGGTCATTTCGCACAGTTGGTCTCGACGGTGACTTCACGTGGCAACGACGAACCGGTAAAAAATTGTTTGTGTATTTCGAGTCCGGATCGGTGCGTTCGAACCGTCTGATCATGACCGCCCGCTAATGCGGCAGTTTGACAGCGCCTAGGCTCATGGGCATGTCACCTGATGTCACGCGGTCAACCGAATGGCTTGAATTACGTCAGCAGATCTTGGACAAGGCCGTCGTTCACGGGCGCGTCACGTTGTCCAGTGGCCGCGAGGCTGATTACTACATCGACCTTCGTCGGGTAACCCTTGACGGCGTAGCGGCTCCACTGGTGGGGCAGGTCATGAATGAACTAACCGCAGATTGGGACTACCAGGCTGTGGGTGGGCTCACGCTTGGTGCAGATCCGGTGGCCACGGCCATGCTTCATGCGCGGGCGATCGCCGATAATCCGCTGGATGCTTTCGTGGTGCGTAAGTCAGGAAAAGCACACGGACTGCAACAACAAATCGAGGGACCTTCAACATCTGGTCGACGAGTACTGGCTGTTGAAGACACCTCCACGACCGGCTCGTCAGTGATGGCGGCGGTGGAGGCACTGCGTACAGGCGGCGCAGACGTTGTCGGCGTGGCCGTGATCGTGGATCGAGGGGCTCGTGAGTTCGTCGAGCAGGCAGGTCTGACCTATCGCGCCGCGTACTCCCTGACCGATCTGGGGCTCTAGCAGCCACGGAGGTCTGGCCACGTGGCCCTTACCTGACACCTCAGCAACTGTGTCTTAAAGTGGCGGTATGTCAACGACCCCGCCAGCAGCCTCTGACGACTCAACCACGGTTGATATCGATACGAAACCCGGCAGCCCACTGCCTACCTACGTGTGGATCATCATTGCCGTCGTTGTCGGGTTACTGGCCGCCGGATTGACCTGGCTGGTTATGCGGGGTGGCTCCGATGATGTTGGCGGCACCATCGCATCACCGAGCGTTGTGGGCTTCACCATCGAGGAGGCCACCACTACGATCGAAGGCGCGGGTTTGCAGATTGGCGACATCAGCTTGCAGCCGTCAGATATCGAGAATGGTCGAATTCTGGAGCAAAACCCGCCGGCCGGTGCCCAACTCGCGCTAGGGAGTCGTATCGACATCGTGGTGAGTGGTGATGCGAACCCGGTGGTTCCAGACCTGCTGTCATTGAATGAATCAGACGCCGTTAATGCGCTGATCGCACTGGGGCTGAGGGCCGGCACCATCACCGAAACTTCATCGGCTGAAGAAGCCGGCCAGGTGGTCGCGCAGAGCGTCGCTGCCGGCGAGCAGGTGCCGATTGGCACGCAGGTAGACCTGCGTGTGTCCAATGGGCGAGTGGGTGTGGCTGATGTGGTCGGTTTGACCGCAGCCGAGGCGAAGGCTGCCTTGCGCAATGAAGGTTTCAAGATCACCGAGCAGGAACAAGAAAGTGGCCAGCCGGGCATCGTGCTCAGCCAGTCACCCGAGGCCGGAGCTGATGCCGCGGTCGGATCAACCGTGGTGATCACGGTGGGCAAGGCGCCCGAGCCAAGCCCGACACCTACGCCGACTCCGACGCCCACTCCCGTCTCCCAGGCCGTCTGCGGCCGGGACGTTTTGACCAAGGCCGTGGAGGATACGCGGTCACCGGGCGATACACCTGTCCAGGGCCTGCAGGATTACACCTGTGTTGCCGGATGGGCCGTTGCCATCGCTCAGATTGGTGATCAGCCAGATCAGATCGTTCTGGACCGATTTATTTTCACCACCGATGGCGATAACTGGTCACGCATCAGCAGAAACCAAGCCTGTGCCGATGGCAGCGATCTGCCCGATGCGCTGCGTCCCTCGGCCTGCTCGAATGTGGTGGGCTAAGTCTGTAATGAGTTAGGCCTGAGGTACGTCGGCGTCTTGTTCACTCACGCCCAACCGGCGCTCAATACCGATCAGTATCAAGACGACAAGCGCAGATACGGCCGCCAACACCACGGTGATGAGCACGTTATCGGTGGGGGCCTGGAGTCCGCGATCGTCATCTTGCCAGGGCCACAACGCGCGTAGTGAGCCGAACATGAGTCCGGCAAGCACCACCATGGTGATGCTCAGGTGGTGGTCTAGTAGCCAGCGCAGCAGTAATACGAATGTGGCAAGGCCGATCACTGCACCCAGCGCGAAGACAGCCAGATAGGCGATATTCCGATCATTGACCGCTGCGATGGTTGAGTCGTAGAGGCCAACGGAGAGTAAGAAGAACGATCCCGATACACCGGGAAGCACGAGGGCACACACGGCCACCGCTGCGGCTAGGGCGACGATAATCAGTGATGGGTCATCAATGTTTGTCGGTGGTAATCCGGTCAGGACAAATGCGAGTACCGCTGCGGCGATCAGCACCAGCCACCACCACGGCTGCCACCCTTTACCTCGACGCACAATCCCGATGGGTACGACAATTCCTGCGGCAACTAGCCCGAAGAAGACCGCCCGCATTTGCTCGGGATATTCCTCAAGCAGAGGCTCAATGACTCGCGCACCGGCGATGACGGCAAGAACCATGCCGACCGCCACGGGAATGATCAGCCGCCAATCGATACTGCGAGCTGTCAAGAGGGAGGCAGAGACACCGCGCTCAGGTCGACGCACGCCGAAAAGCTGTGCCAACGCGATCACAGCTAACGCCCCGGATTCGATCAGTCGGCGATAGATGCCCACAAGCAGTGCAATGGTGCCCCCACTAACTCCAGGGATAACCTCTGCCACGCCGATAGCCATTCCACGGATGAGGTTGATCACTGCCGTCAGCACAAGGCTTGAGTGTAGGTGCGTACCCTTGATGATCGTGGTGACCGGGCCGATGATGAACTCAACAGGTGATGAATCCAAACTCGACGCCGATGCCATCATTGGCCCGGAAATCACGCTGCCGGTGGGAGTAGGCCCGTGGCCAGGCGGATCTCTGGGGCAAGCGCAGGCTGCTGCTGCTGATGCCCGACTGGATCCGGAATTGCTGGCCAATGGCGATGCGCGCAACGTCGTGGATCGTTATCGGTACTGGTCAATGTCGGCGATCGTGGCTGATCTCGACACTCAACGACAGCCCTTTCAGGTGGCGATTGAGAACTTTCACCACGACATGAATATCGGGTCGGTCGTGCGCACAGCCAATGCCTTTGCCGCCGAACTCGTTCACATCATCGGTCATCGCCGATGGAATCGTCGCGGGTCGATGGTGACCGAGCGATATCAACACGTGCAACACCACGAAACAATCGATGAGTTCACTCAGTGGGTGAGCCAACACGATCTAGCAGTGATCGGCGTAGACAATATGCCTGGCTCTGTGCCTCTGGAGACCTTTGATCTGCCACGCCGTTGCGTTTTGGTATTCGGGCAAGAGAGCACCGGGCTCTCACCAGCCGCCCAACAGGCCTGTAATTCTGTGCTATCGATTGCTCAGTTCGGGTCGACTCGATCCATCAACGCCGGAGCAGCAGCAGCCATTGCCATGCATGCATGGGTGCGTCGACACGTGTTCGACCAGCGCGTTCACGCCAACGGCCCTGACACGCAGAGCACTTAATTGACTACTACTGCAGAATGTTTTGCAGCCGTGCGACGGCTTGATCAATGTCGTCTTCACTAATGTACGTGTGCGGGCTCAACCGCACCTGTTCGGTGATTTCGTGTTCTGCGAAATCGATAGGCGCATAATCAGCGGTTGACAAGCTCGCGTTAACACCGGCGTCGCGTAGTTGTGTGACCACTGCCGCAGCACCGGGGGCCGGCATGGTCGCCGTCACAATGCCACTTCGTTGTTTCCCCCGATCACGTACCTGAACTCCCGGAAGCTCGGCCAGACCCAGTCGTAGTTGCTCAGCCCGCGCACTAATCGCCGCATGAATCACATCGATACCCACATCAAGGATTTCCTGCACCGCGCAACCGAGCGCAAGGATCGCGGCGTAGGAGGCCTCCCAGGTTTCAAAACGACGGGCGCCGCTGCGCACACGGTAGGAGCCTGGCCCGGTCCAGGTTGCCGAGTGCAAGTCGAGGGGAAATGGTTCAAGGTCGTTCAGCATGCGTTGCGAGGCGGCGACGAAACCCGTGCCGCGGGGCCCGCGGATGAACTTACGGCCGGTGGCAGAGAGTGCGTCACAGCCGATGCGCGAGAAATCCAACGGAAGTTGGCCAGCCGACTGGCAGGCATCCACGAGATACCAGGCGGGCGAGCCGTTAAAGCGCAATGCATCGCCGATTCCGACGATGTCGTTGACAACTCCATTGTGGCTTGGTGCATGGGTGATCGACACGATGCGAACACGTTCATCCAATGTACCCGCAAAGGCCTCCACATCTACATCACCATCGGGCCCGTCAGGAATGAACTCCAGTTGGGCACCGGTCTTGTTGGCCAGTTGCATCAACGGAATCACGTTTGAGGCGTATTCACTGCTGGCCACGAGGATTCGATCACCAGGTTCGAGTGGATCATCATGAGCGATCGCTTGCAGCGCCCTGTCCCATCCCACCGTCGCAGACTCGACGAGTGCCACCTGCTCACTCGGGCAGTTCACCAGCGCCCCGACCTGTGCGTGAACCGCGTGGAGATCATCGGCGTATTCAGCGAAAGCCTCATATCCCCCGATCTGAGACTCGCGGATGAGGTAGTCAACCTGAGTCGACAAGGTGTGTGTGCTCGGCAGGGCAGACCCGGCGTTGTTGAGATGAATGAGGGACGACCGTAAGGCTGACACAGGATTGACTTTATCGGGGCTGTCGCACCCGCGTCCGGTGTAGATAGGCTCGCCAGCAGGTACGGGTAGTTGCATGGTTTTTTCGTCGTTGAAGGGGAACAGCATGAACGAGCAGATGCGTGATCAGATGGGCCGTGGTCAAGGCTTCCTGGCCGCTCTTGATCAAAGTGGTGGTAGCACGCCCAAGGCTTTGGCGTTGTACGGCGTCGAGCCCACGGCTTACTCGGACGATGAGCAAATGTTCGATCGGATGCATGCCATGCGTGTTCGGATCATGACCGATCCGCATTTCACCGGTGAACGCATCGTTGCGGCTATCTTGTTTGAGCAGACGATGGATCGAGAGGTGCAGGGGCGACCCACTCCCGATTACTTATGGAATGTCAAGAATGTCGTTCCCTTGGTTAAGGTCGACAAAGGTCTCGCTGATGTGGTTCAGGGATCTCAAATCATGAAGCCAATGCCTGATCTAGATGCCCTGCTGGTCCGAGCCAAAGACAAAGGTGTTTTCGGTACCAAGATGCGTTCGGTTATCAAAGGCCTCGATGCCGCGGGTATTTCCGCGGTCGTAGATCAGCAGTTCGAGGTGGGTCAGCAAATCAATGACGCCGGATTGGTGCCCATCTTGGAGCCTGAGGTGGACATCAACGCCCCCGAGAAGGAGCAAATCGAAGTCCTCCTGCGAGACGCCCTGCTCGCGGGACTGGAATCGGTGCCAGATGGTCAGCAGGTCATGTTGAAGTTGACCATTCCCACCGTGCCTAACTACTACGAGCCATTGATCAACCATCCCAAGGTATTGCGCGTCGTCGCACTTTCTGGTGGATACTCCCGAGATGAGGCCTGTCGGTTGCTCAGTGAAAATCACAACATGATCGCCAGCTTCTCCCGCGCCCTGACCGAAGGCTTGACCCTACAAATGTCTGACACCGAGTACAGCGCTGCGCTAGGCGCGGCCATTGAGAAGATTTACGAGGCATCCATCACATGAGCTTGCACGAAAACCTCCTCGGCGGTCCTGCACCTACCCTGCTGCCCGATGATCCAGGGCCCAGGGTCGAACTCGCCGATGGCGCCGATGCCTACGACGTTGTCCGTCGCTATCCCGTCTCATCGCGCGCATGGGCGCAGCTTGCTGATCAGGCTTGGAGTGATGGACGCGTGATGGAGTCCTATGCATTCGCTCGTGTGGGCTATCACCGTGGTCTTGACGCACTACGACGTAATGGTTGGAAGGGCTACGGCCCGGTGCCGTGGTCACATGAACCCAATCAGGGATTTCTGCGTTGCCTATTCGCGCTCCAGCGTGCTGCTGCGGCTATCAACGAGGTAGATGAAGCTCAGCGGTGCGCGGAGTTTCTCGTTGACTGTGACCCAGTTGCCGATGCTGGGATCCGGGGCTAACTGCTGGTGCAACGTGTTGCAGTAGTCGGTGGAGGAATCAGTGGGATTGCTTGTGCCACATCGCTTGTCAATCGCGGCGTGCCGGTCACGATTTTTGATCGTGGCCATCGCATCGGCGGGCGATTAGCGACCCAGACCCTTCGCGACACGGGTACTCAGTGGGACACGCGGGTTGTTGATGTAGGGGCTTCGTATTTTACGGCCCATGATGTGCGATTCAAACGCGTCGTCGAGTCACTGTGCGACCAGGGGATTGCACGCGAGTGGACAGACACCATTCATGTAGCTGATGCCACGGGCGTGATTGGACCCAAAATCGGGCCGGTTCGTTATGCCACGTCAGGGGGTTTACGCAGTGTGGTGCAGGCGCTCGCCGATCAGTTACCTGCAGATCTCGTGCGCTGGGAATATCCGCATGACGTGGGAGGCCTCATTCCACGTGAAAACGGAATAGCCGTAGGAGACGATCTATTCGCGGCGGTGGCTGTGTGCATGCCTGACCCCCAGGCGCAACGATTATTCATCGATCCTGGCTTCGAGCAGGCGCGGGCCGTGCTTGCTAATTCACCTCGATGGGAACCAGTCCTCGCACTGACCACCGTTTATGAGAGTCGATGCTGGCAACCCTTTGATGCCATGTTCGTCAATGATGATGCAGCGATCACCTTTATTGCCAATGATGGCTCTCGACGGGGAGATGACGCGCCGGTGTTAGTCACGCACTCGGCATCTGCCATAGCCGGTGCCCACCTGAGCGATCCCAACGAGGCCGCACCCGCACTGATGGCCGCTGTGGCGCAAGTGTTGGACACGCAGATGCATCCCAGCTGGTTTAGCGTCAAGCGCTGGACCTTTGCACGACCAACCGCTGCTCGCGCTGAGTTATTCGGCTGGGCGGAAACGCCAGCGCGATGGCCAATCGGACTAGCCGGCGACTCGTGGGCCGGTGGCCCACGAACCGAAACAGCGTGGCTGAGTGGGACTGAACTTGGGCTGGCTCTCGCTGCATCCGATAGCCTGCTGGGCGATTAGTGTGCGTTGGCGATGACCGCCAACGAGTCGAACCGCGCTTGTGCGCACCAGGACGAAGCATCGATTGAGGTGAGTTATGCCAGCCATTGCACTGCTCGGTGCTCAATGGGGCGACGAGGGCAAAGGTAAGGCAACCGACCTGTTGGGCGGGCGAGTTGACTACGTGGTGCGCTATCAGGGCGGGAATAACGCGGGTCACACCGTGGTCATCGGTGACCGCAGTTACGCGTTGCACCTACTGCCCAGCGGCATCTTGAGCCCCGGTGTCGTACCGGTCATTGGTAACGGGGTTGTTGTCGACCCGCAGGTGCTGCTTGATGAGATGGCAGGGTTGACCGAGCGTGGCGTGGACTGTTCACGATTACTGATTAGCGCCAACGCGCATCTCATTACGAACTATCACGTCACTCTTGACAAGGTCACCGAGCGGTTTCTGGGCAAGGCAAAGATCGGCACCACGGGTCGCGGAATCGGACCCGCCTACGCGGACAAGGTGGGCCGCCTGGGTATTCGCGTGCAAGATCTGTTCGATCCATCGATCCTGCGCCAAAAAGTAGAGGGCTCCCTGGAGGGAAAGAACCAGGTTTTAGTCAAGGTCTTCAATCGTCGCGATATTGATGTCGATGCGATCACCGAGGAGTTGCTGGGATTTGCCGATGTCCTTCGGCCTTATGTAGTCGACACGGCACTGGTGCTCAACGACGCGCTCGATGCAGGCAAGACTGTTTTGCTAGAGGGTGGGCAAGGAACGCTACTTGATGTTGACCATGGAACCTACCCGTTTGTCACCTCATCGAACCCGACGGCCGGCGGTGCTTGCACCGGTAGCGGTATCGGCCCCACGCGCCTAGATCGCGTGCTAGGAATTCTCAAGGCGTATACAACACGCGTCGGTAGCGGACCATTTCCGACCGAACTATTCGATGACGACGGTGAACGACTACAACGTGTGGGTGGCGAGGTCGGCGTCACAACCGGTCGCTCGCGTAGATGTGGTTGGTTCGATGCGCCCATTGCGCGATACGCCACGCGCATCAATGGATTAACCGACATCTTCTTGACGAAGCTTGATGTGCTGTCAGGTTTTGAGCGCATTCCCGTATGTGTCGGCTATGAGGTCGATGGTGCGGTGAGTACGGAAATTCCTATGACTCAAACTGACTTTCATCACGCGCAGCCGGTTTATGAGTACCTGCCCGGTTGGTCTGAAGACATTTCCGGCGCGCGGTCCATGGCAGACCTTCCAACGGCCGCACGCGACTACGTGGAATTCCTCGAGCAAGCATCAGGTGCGCCTATCAGTGCCATTGGGGTGGGCCCCGACCGCGATGCCACCATCGTCATTCGCGACCTGTTGTAGGTAATCGTGGCCGACCATCGCAGCGGGGACTTCATCGCAGGGCTCATCGGTGCGGTGGGTGCCGAGCATGTGCTGACTGATGCCGTGCTGATCGAACCGTTCGTCACCGACTGGACTCGTCGATGGCGTGGTGCAGCCCAGGCCGTGGTGCGCCCGGCTACCACGGAGCAGGTCGCCGCAGTGATGAAAATATGTGCTGCACATGGTGTGGCCGTGGTGCCACAGGGTGGAAACACCGGTCTTGTCGGCGGCAGTATTCCTGCTGATGAACCCCCGTTTTCGCATGTCTCACTTCCGATCGTGATGAGCACAAAGCGTCTTGATCAGGTGTCGGATGTCGATCAGCAGGCTGGCCAGGTGACCGTGGGTGCCGGGGTGACACTGGGAGAGCTGCACCAGCACGTACAGCGAGCCGGTTGGGCCTACGGAGTTGACTTGGCCGCGCGTGACTCGGCAACTATCGGCGGCACGGTGGCGACTAATGCCGGAGGCATCCGGGTGATCGCCTATGGCATGACGCGAATGCAGATCCGAGGGGTAGAGGCCGTGCTTCCGGACGGATCCATCATTGAGCACCTCGGTGGACTAATCAAAGACAACACTGGGTACGACCTTGCCGGTGTTCTGTGCGGTAGTGAAGGCACCTTGGGCATCATCACTGCGGTTCGCGTCGGTTTGCATCGCATTCCGGCCGAAACGAGTGTGGCACTCATTGGCGTCGAGTCGTTCGATGAAGCCATCGAACTGCTTACCCGGGCAGTTGTTCCAGGTGCTGATCTGCTGGCGGCTGAGGTGATCGACGAGACCGGCATTGAACTTGCCATGCAGGTGACCGGATTGGCGTGGCCGTTACAAGATCGACATCCGCTACTGCTTTTGTTGGAGGTTGCCGACGGTGGGACGGGAGTCGGCTTCAACGAATCCGCGTTAGTCAACCGCGACGTCGTCATGGGCCTTGATAGCGTTGATAAGCAACGGCTCTGGGAATATCGCGAGCGTCAGTCGGAGGCATTCTCAGCCCACGCTGCTCAAGCCGGTGGCGATGTGGCACATAAACTTGATATTTCGCTGCCGATCCAGCAGTTGGCTCAGTGCGCCGATCAATTGCGCGAGCGCATGCTCAACTATTCGCCGGTGGAATCATTTGGCATTTTTGGACACCTAGCGGACGGAAATTTGCACGTGGAAATCGTGGGTCCGTCGGCAACCGATGAGGAAGTTGACCGCCTCGTGCTGTCCGTGGTCTCCCAGTATGGCGGAAGCGTGTCGGCTGAGCACGGTATTGGTCGAGCAAAAACTGCGTGGTTATCGATCTCTCGTTCGGCGGCCGAAATCCGGGCGATGCGTGCCCTGAAGGACGCGTGGGACCCGCAGGGATTACTGAATCCCGGTGTCATTTTCGCCAGCGAGGAACACCCCAGCAAGTGATCAAACCGTTGTATGAATCCAAGATTCGTCAGCTTCCACTGGTCATCGCACATCGTGGGGCGAGTGCTGCCGAACCTGAGATGACTGCCGCCGCCTACGAACGAGCAATCCTGGATGGTGCTGATGGTTGCGAATGCGATGTGCGGTTATCCCGTGATGGCGTGCTGGTGTTGATACATGATGCAACCATTGATCGAACAACCACCGGCCGAGGCTCCATATCGACGTTGACCTGGTCTGAGGTTGCGCCGTTGGGACTGCTGAGCCTTGACGACCTCATTGACATCGCCCAGGGAGTTGGCCGTCCGGTGCGATTGTCGATTGAGACGAAGCACCCAAGTCGTGACTCGCGTGCCCTCGAGCAGGCTGTTTACGACAAGTTGCGCGAGCGTCGCCGCTTGGCACTCGGCCTGGACCGCATAATGTCGTTTTCACTAGCCGCAATGCAGCGAATGCATCACATCGATTCATCGCTACCGTTGGTGTATCTATTCGACCAACCACCTGGCCGCTGGATCAGCGGTGCGTTACCCGGCGGTATCTCAACGGCCGGCATTTCACTGGCTGGATTACGAGCTGATCCAGGTTACGTGCGTCGGGTGAAGGATCACGGTGGCAAGGTGCATGTCTGGACTGTTAATACCGAGCAAGACATCGTCTGGTGTGTTGAGGCAGGCGTTGATGCGGTCATCACGAATGAGCCGGCCCTGGCTCGTCGCATGATTGACACGCATACGGCGTAGGGATGTGCCTGCGTAGGCCGTAGGCTGTCGCGCCGTGACCAAAAAACGCTCCAGCCAGTCGAGTAATCCGTCTTCCTCGGGCGAAATCCCCGTGGTTGGAATGCGCGAACCATGCCCGTGCGGTTCCGGCCGCCGATACAAGGCCTGCCACGGTAAAGAAACAAATCGGGTCGAAGACCGCGTGAAGCGACCCTTCGCTGATCTCGTGGATGAGTGCGACTGGGTGGCCATGCGTGAGATCGTTCCGGCGGCCACTTCGCCACTGTCATTGCAGATGCCCTCAGACCGACGGGTTTTCGTCACCACGGTGCTTCCCATGGCGTGGCCAGCATTGGTGCGAGACAACGGCGATGTGTTCATTGCGTTACAGGTAACGACCGGGTCCGGTGACCCTAGTCGCGATACTGCGGTAGCTCTCCAGTCGGCATTGGCCGCCGAGCCAGGCACGCCGATACCGCCGTCGGGTCTGCCCGGCCCCGGCCCACGGCTACAAGACCTCATCGCAGCCCAGCCATTAGAGATCACCGTGCACGATTCCTTCGACTACTGGATGACCGAGGAAGCACCGGCTTCGGGTGAGGTGCGCGAGTCACTGGAGCGAGCCAATGCGCGGGTAATGCCAACAACTCGACTGACCAGTGTCGCTGCTGCCTACTGGGTGGAGATGGGCGACAAGAAGTTCCTGCGGTGGGTGCTGCCTCATGATGAAGAACCGCTGCTTGATGCGCTGGCTCGACTAAAGGCCGCCGGTGACATCAATCTGCCCGGATTCGACAACCGCTTTGTGGGCAGTTTCCGGGCGGATGGCCTGTTGGTTCCTGTCTGGGAGTTGGGCACGCAAACAACTGCTGATCAGTGTGAGGATGCGGCGGTGCAATTTGGGGAAGCGCTGTCGGTCGCACTCGCGGATACCTCTGATCTCACCTCGACGCAGCGCGGTGCGAGGTCTGGGCTCCAGACCCGTCAAATCACTCTGCGCTAGCGACAAGTAACGCCTGACCGGTGCTACTTCGATTGATCTACGCACTAGGCTGCTGAGGTGACCTGGGATGCCCAAACCGCTGCCTTGCTTGGCGCCATCGGTGGTGGGCTAGCGATCATTGCTTTGGTCTTGATCACGGTGATCTTTCTCCGCATGGCGCGCATGCGACGGGACTATCTGCTGTTGCAGGCCGAAGGCAGTCAGGATTCCTTCATCGAGGTTGTCGCCCGCAAAACACAAGAAGTTGGATTGCTACGTGAGCAGGTAGAACTGCTACACGCTCAGTTGCTGCACACGCGAGAGGAATTAGCTAAGGCGATCCGGCACGTAGGAGTGGTGCGGTTCGATGCGTTCGGCGACATGGGTGGTCGTATGTCCTTCACCGCGGCGCTGGTTGATGATCACGGTGACGGAATCATCTTGACCACGATTCATGCTCGGTCTGAGTCACGCACCTACATCCGGGGATTGCGAGCGGGGCAGGCTGACTCGGAGTTGTCGCCAGAAGAAGACCAAGCGGTTGATCAAGTACTACGGAGCCTGCCGTCATGAACACCGAAACCCATTCTCCCGCGGTCGCCTATTTGGGCCCCCGGGGAACCTTCGCCGAAGCCGCGTTGGTTGCTTTATCCCTTGATTCGACTGCTGCTATTGCCGCAGATTCGGTGACCGCAGCCATTGATCTTGTTCGGTCGGGTGCGGCAACGGGTGCCGTGGTGCCGATCGAGAACTCCGTCGAAGGTTCGGTCTCGACCACCTTGGACGAACTGGCTTCCGGTTCGCCTTTGGTCATCACCGCGGAGGTAGCGCTGCCGGTTCGCTTCTCGCTGATGGTCCGCGAGGGTTTGTCGATAGGGGATATTCGTTCAGTAGCAACGCATCCGCACGCTCAGGCTCAGTGTTCCGCGTGGTTGCGGCAGCACCTGCCCAACGCCCAACTGATTCCTGCTACCTCAACCGCTGGTGCTGCATTGGCGCTAGCTCATTCATCGTCGACCGAACCAGCACCCTTTGATGCCGCTATTGCACAACGTTTGGCGGCAGACCGTTACGGACTGATCGTGCTAGCTGACGACATCGGCGACAACGATGAGGCCACCACCCGCTTCATTGTCGTGCAGCAGCCCGGGGCTTTACCGCGGCGAACAGGTGCTGACAAAACCACCCTGGTCGTATTCATGACCGAGGATCATCCAGGTGCCCTGCTGGAGATCCTGACCGAACTCGCCGTGCGCGGTGTCAACATGACACGTATCGAATCCCGACCCACCCGGCGAGCGATGGGCGATTACTTTTTCTCCATCGATTGCGAGGGCCACATCGATGATGAACGCGTATCTGAGGCACTCAAGGGTCTACATCGAATATGCCGCGATGTGCGCTTTCTAGGTTCTTATCCCCGACATGACGGCAAGTCGGCCTTGTTACGCGACGGCGTCAGCGATGGGGATTTCGCTGACGCTGATGCATGGTTGGCCAGAATTCGCTCAGGTACCGCTTGAGTTTCTTCCTGATGCGTTTCGATGTAGCACCGACTCGATGAGTTGGGCAACGCCTTCTTGAGAGTTGGCGGGCACATGATGCGTAGCGGCACTCAAGACAGCCGGATGGGCGTTAGCAACTGCGTATGAGGTCTCGGCCCAAAACAACATGGGTAGGTCATTGGGTGCATCACCCGCGCTAATCACATGACTGGGTCCGTGACCATCGATGGCCGCGACGCGGGCGAGCGTGGTTGCCTTGCTGACACCTAGGGCGCTGATCTCTAGCAGGCGATCGGTGGGATCTGAGTGGGTGACCTCGACGAGCCCGCTGAGTGCCTCATCACCCACCGTTAAGAAGACGTCGTTATCAAAGGTGACATCGTCTCCTGGCCGCACCAGGATCTTCACCACATCACCCTGCGCAACGAGTTCTTCGATCGGTGCGATGTGTGTGTCGGCGGGAACGGGCCAACGTGGGCGATAGCCATCACCAAGAGCGAATTCGGTCGGATCGGCTGGCAGTGAGTCGAGGCGGTCATATGCTGCTCCTGCCGTGCTTGCCAGCCGCGCACCAGGCCTGGCCCGTTCGACTGCGAAGACCACCCCAGGCAACGCGTGACGCAATCGGTCGATGGCTTCTGCGGCCACCTGGGCCGCAAGGGCGAACACCTCGAGCACCTCTCCGTTAGCAAGGTCTAGCACTACGCCCCCGTTGGCACCGATGCCAATGCCTCGATGCCCGGTCATGTCGACGATCGGGGCAATCCAGCGAGGTGGCCGTCCGGTCACAATCACCAGGTCGATATCGCTATCACGCAATTCGTCCAGGGCCTGTCGGGTCCGCGCACCCACCGAACCATCAGGCAACAGCAGCGTGCCGTCAAGATCAGACGCAATGAGCCGAACGTTGTCGGGGACAGGAATTGCATCGAATTCTCGGGTCACACTTGCCATGGTCTCAGCCTCGGTCTACGGTCACCGAAGTGGCAAGTGCCGGTGACGAGAGGATGCAACCCATGGATGACACAGTTCGCCAGCACAAGTACCTGCTGACCGAGGATCAGATGCCGACGGTTTGGTACAACCTCGCGGCCGATCTGCCCACTCCTCCTCCGCCTCCTCTTCATCCTGGCCGCATGGACCCCGTCGGCCCGGATGATCTCGCGCCTTTGTTTCCGATGGAGCTGATCATGCAGGAGGTGTCCACAGATCGGTACATCGACATTCCTGGTGGCGTCCTCGACGTCTACCGGCAGTGGCGCCCATCGCCGCTGTTTCGTGCTCACGGACTCGAAAAAGCATTGGGCACACCGGCGCGCATCTACTACAAGTACGAGGGCGTGTCTCCGGCCGGCTCGCATAAGCCGAATACGTCTGTGCCACAGGCGTATTACAACGCCAAAGAGGGCACCAAGAAGCTAACCACCGAGACCGGGGCCGGGCAGTGGGGAACCGCGCTCGCCTATGCGTGTGCCCTGTTCGACATGGAGTGCGAGGTGTGGCAGGTCGGCGCCTCCTATGACGCCAAGCCCTACCGTCGCCTCATGATGGAGACCTTCGGTGCGACCTTGCACCGCTCGCCCTCTGACGTCACCGCGATTGGCCGTCAACTAGCGCAGGATCCTGCGAATTGGAGCGGTTCGCTGGGCATGGCTATCTCTGAGGCTGTCGAGGTTGCCGCACAAGACCCGAACACACGCTATGCGTTGGGTTCAGTCCTCAATCACGTGTTGCTCCATCAGACAGTTATTGGCGAGGAAGCACTCCTGCAGATGGAAATGGCAGGAGACACGCCCACACTCATCGTCGGGTGCACCGGGGGTGGATCGAACTTCGCCGGATTGTCCTTCCCCTTCATGCGGGAGAAGTTGGCCGGACGCATCAACCCCCAGATCATGGCCGTTGAGCCAGCATCGTGTCCGACCCTGACTCGTGGCGTGTACGCCTATGACTTCGGCGATACCGCAGGAATGACTCCGCTGATGAAGATGCACACCTTGGGTCACGATTTTGTACCCGATCCCATTCACGCAGGCGGGCTGCGCTACCACGGCATGGCACCGATGATTTCCCATGTATATGAACTTGGCCTGCTCGAGGCGGAGTCTGTGGCGCAGACGGAGTGCTTCTCCGCTGCCGTTCAGTTTGCCCGGACCGAAGGCATCGTTCCGGCGCCAGAGCCCACACACGCGATCGCCATTGCTATCCGTGAGGCGCTCAAGGCCAAGGAAACCGGCGAGGAGACCGTGATCCTGACGGCTTTGTGTGGCCACGGTCACTTCGATCTTGCGGCCTATGAGAACTACCTCAGCGGGGCGATGGTCGACGAAGATGTCACGGATGAGCGCTTCGCGGAGTCGCTGTCACACCTACCGGTGGTGCCTGCCTAGTCCGTTTCATCCACTTTGGGAAGCGTCCAACGGGCCAGGGTCTGGCGCAACTGAGCATCGGTGCCCACAATCGTGCCGGTGAGTATCAGCCGCCCCGGCTTACGTGCCGTGGGCGCCCGAAAGGACAATTCGGCGTCGGCGAGTTGGGTTCCCTGCTCGGTCTCCACGTTGCCGAGGAAGTCCTCGGGCATGTCTGCGCTCAGGTAGCGCTCGGTTACGACGACGCCGTTGGCATCGGCGAAAACAGCGAGTGCCTGCCCGGCGCGCACTCCAGAAATCACGACCTGGCTAAACAGATCCTCGGTTATCTGCGTGTTGACCACGCGCACGCCCGGAGTTCCGTCAATGGTGAGCGTGACCGGTCCGAAAGAGGCCACCGTTTCTGGCTCGTCACCCACCGGGCGAATGTCGAGCACCAACGTGCCATCAGCACGCACGGTTGCCCGCTGGATAGTGAGGGCTAGTGAACCGGTTGGGGAGGTGAGTAAAGCCTGGGGCTTGGGAGGAGGCAACGCGGCGGTAGACCCGTCGCCTGCAGGTCGCCAGCCGAGGGTTGCCATGAGATTCTGAGTCGAGATCTGACCGGCGAATCGTTGCGGTGGAGCCGAAAACCATTCAGCCTCATTACCGGTGCGGGTGAGCGTGAGTCGGATGGGTTGTCCACCGGACACGAGCGAGGCGTCTTCTGCTGTTTGCACGAACACCATGCGTCCGCGAGCATTGCCTGGCCGCAACGGTGGTGGTGCTGGTTGAACGGTGGGGTCCGGTGATGGCGAGGCTGTGGTCGACGATGGCGAATTCGAGTTTGTTGGCGTCGATGGTGATGGCTGCGGTGCCGTTCCGTTGTTCGTACAGGCCACTAGACCGAGTGCCGCTAGGCTAGTAATAATCCATAATGATCTGCGCTGCAATTGATGTGAGGGTTGACTGTCGGGGCCCTTCATGGGCGCACAGGTAGTAAGTCAAGACCAAGATACGGCCTAAGTGCCTTCGGCACTTCAACGCTTCCGTCGGGTTGTTGGTGATTTTCGAGCAGCGCAACAATCATGCGTGGCATGGCGCAAAGGGTGCCGTTAAGGGTGGCGACCGGCGTGGTGGCGCCGTCGATCTTGGTGCGAATCCCGAGTCTGCGGGCTTGAAACTGTGTCGTGTTCGAGGTGGACGTGACCTCTCGATAAGTCTCCTGCGTCGGAATCCACGCCTCGATATCGAACTTTCGCGCGGCACTTGCGCCAAGATCACCCGTGGCAACGTCGATGACGCGATAGGGAATCTCAAGGGTGTCCATGAATTCCTGCTCCCAGGCCAGTAATCGCTGATGCTCGGCGTCGGCCTGCTCGAGGGTGGTGAAGACGAACATCTCGACCTTGTCGAATTGATGCACACGGATGATGCCCCGGGTGTCTTTACCGTGCGAGCCAGCCTCGCGTCGAAAACAGGTAGACCAGCCAACGTAGCGAAGTGGTAAGTGCCCGGCATCGATGATTTCCTGGGAATGCATGGCGGCGAGCGGAACCTCTGCGGTACCGACGAGGTAGGAGTCTTCCTCGCTGATCTGGTAGACGTTGTCGGCTGCCTGCCCAAGAAAGCCGGTGCCCTCCATGGCCTGGGGATTAACGATCACCGGCGGTACAACCGGAATAAACCCATGCTTGGTTGCCTGGGCAATGGCGAGGTTGAGCAGCGCTAATTCGAGCAGGGCTCCCACACCGGTCAGAAAGTAAAAACGCGAACCGGAAACCTTCGCTGCGCGTTCGACATCGATGGCGCCGAGCAGTTGGCCAAGCTCGAGGTGATCCTTTGCGATAAACCCCTCGGCGTTGAAATCGCGTGGCTGGCCGTGCGTGGACACAACGACGAAGTCATCCTCACCGCCCACGGGCGATCGAGGGTCCACGACATTGGATACCGATAGCCATGCCTGATTGAGTTCAGCGCTGAGTCCGGCTGCCCGCGCATCGGCTGCCTTCACCTCGTCTGACATTGCCCCGGCGGCGCTCATGAGTTCGGCTAGTTCACGCTGCGTGTCGAGATTGTCCGGGTCCTTACGCGCTTGTCCCTGGAGCGGGCCGATCTTCTTCGATAGCGCCTTCTGTCGGGCGCGTATCTCGTCATAGGCCTGCTGGGCCGTGCGTTTGGCGACGTCGAGGTCGATCAGCGTGTCAACGATTGACTCATCCTCACCGCGCCGACGGGCGGAATCACGCAGGCGGTCGGGGTCGTCGCGAAGCACATGTGGATCAATCATGATGGTCCCAGGCTATTCGATCCGCCAGCGCCAACGCGTCAGGCGGGCATCGAGGAGACCGGCTTACCTGGTTCGGCTCAGTTTGTTCATCTGGGCGTGGCACAATCATGGGCTGTTTGCCTGGGAAATGCCGGGCGTAGGTCGAAAGGCGCACCGCAATGACCGATTACAACTGGCTGACGCCCAAAGCCCAGGCTCGACCAGCCGGGTCGAAGGGTTGGGGGTCGTTTGTCACCGAACCCATTCGCGCGGGCGAGACGGTCGCCTGTTTTGGTGGTTGGGTCATGACCGAGGCGATGCTGGGTGACCTACCCCATGATCGACAGAGCCGGTCGATTCAGATCGACACGGATTTGTATCTGGTGTCGGCGCCCACGCCCGAGGCGGGTGACATGCTCAACCATTCTTGCGAACCCAACTGTGGCCTGCAGGGTTCACAGTTACTCGTAGCGATGCGTGATATCGAAATGGGCGAGGAGTTGTCGTTTGACTACGCCATGTGTGATGCGAGCGACTACGACGAGTTCAATTGCCTATGTGGTGCCGTGACCTGCCGTGAGATCGTTACTGGGGCAGACTGGCGCAACGTTGACCTTCAGCAACGCTATGTCGGTTGGTTCTCGCCCTACCTGGTGCGCCGCATCGCTGCGCTCACTCATTGACCCAAGGATGGCAGCAACTGCGGCTAGTGGATCAGCAGGATTTTTCCGGTTGCGGTGCCATCTTCGAGTCCTCGGTGCGCTGCGGCGGCATCGCCCACCGGTACGAGGCGATCAATGACCGGCCGCAAAAGACCGGTAGCGATCCAGGGCCAGACGTGCCGCTCCACGGCTGCGCAGATGTCTGCCTTTTCCTGCTTCGGCCGACCCCGTAGTGAGGTGGCGTGCACCGAGGCATTTTTCCGGAGGAGGGCAGACAGGTCGATCTCCGCCTTGACACCCCCTTGCATTCCAATCACTACGAGTCGACCATCACGAGCGAGAAGTGAGATATTTCGGGCCAGGTATTTCGCGCCCATGTTGTCCAAAATCACGTCGGCGCCATGCTCGGCTGTTTCCTGGCGGAGCACCTCGACGAAGTCTTCATCCCGGTAGTTGATCCCTACCGCGGCACCGAGTTTCATGCAGGTATCGAGTTTCGCTTGGGAGCCGGCGGTCACGGCCACCTGGGCGCCAAGCAATCGGGCAATTTGAATGGCCATGGTGCCGATGCCGCTGCCACCGCCGTGGACAAGCAACCATTCACCGCGCTGTAAGCCACCGACCATCACCAGGTTGGACCACACGGTGCAGGCCACCTCAGGCAAGCCTGCTGCTGTGACAAGGTCAACGCCGGCAGGGATCGGCAGACACTGGCCGACTGGCACCACCACCTGCTCGGCGTAGCCACCACCGGAGAGTAAACAGCAGACCTCATCGCCGATCGCCCACGATTCCACTCCGGCTCCCAGTGCTGCAATCCGCCCGGAGCATTCAAGGCCGATAATCTCCGATTCACCGGGTGGTGGCGGGTAAAAGCCTTGACGTTGCAGCACATCCGCACGATTAACACCGCTGGCCACAACATCTACGAGGACTTCACCTGGACCAGGGAGAACATTTGCAACCTCTTGCCACGCGAGTACTTCTGGGCCTCCAGGCTCGGTGGCAACGACCGCGTGCATGTGTTCACTCCTCGATATCGGTGCGGGTGGGACTGTCGCGAATGACCAGTAGCTGATCGTTCTTTTCCAGCACCCTGATCGAGGTCATGTCGAGTCGTTTCACCTGGTCACCGCGCATAACCGCCAACACAACCTCACCCTTTGAGTTGAGTTCGTGGGGCGAGAGGCCAAGCTCTTGTTTGGTGATTGCCCGTTGCACGATCTCAAGCCCGCGTTTGGAATCAAGCAGATCTTCCATCAACTCACCCGCTTCTGGCGATACAAGTGACAGGGCCATCAGTCGCCCGGCTGATTCGGCCGTGGGAATCACATTATCGGCGCCTGACTGGCGCAGGATGGAGGAGTTATTGGCCTCGCGCACCGAAGCCACGATGTCTGCATGTGGTGCCAGGCGTCGCACGTTGAGGGTCACGAGCACGGATGTGTCATCTTCGTTGGTGGCGACGATTACCTGCTTTGCCAGGGGTACCCCGGCTTCCTCGAGCACGTCATCGCGGCGGCCATCGCCGGTGATCGCCACTAATCCCATGCGCTTGGCGTCGCCAGAGCCGATGTGATCGGGTGTAACAACCACGATCTGTGACTCGTCCATGCCATTGTCCAACAGCATTTGCGCGGCCGAGCGGCCCTTCACCCCGAACCCAATGATGACCGTGTGATCGTGCACGTGACGCCTCCATTTCCTTCGGCGAATATTCAAACTGGTGGTGCGCGTGAGGTACTCCACCGTCGTGCCAATCAGGACGATGAGGAAGAGAAAGCGCAGGGGTGTGATGACAAGAACATTGACCAAGCGGGCCGATTCGCACACCGGTGCGATGTCACCGTAGCCCGTGGTCGACAGTGTGACGGTTGAGTAGTACAGCGCATCGATCGGAGTGAGCGTGCCGAAATTGCCACGATCGGCGTAGCAGCCTCGTTCGGCGTAGACCACGATTGCGGTCACGATGACGATGCCGATAGCGATGCCAATACGAATGAGAATTTGGCGAGCCGGGCTGATCCGCCGCGACGGCATTTGGACGCGGGAGTTGTCTTCGTCTGGAAGGTCAGACTCGTCGGGGCCTAGTCGGTCGGCGATCCATCTACGTGCCACGGGTTGAGACGCTACCGCTGTGGGTCACACATAGGTGGGATTGGCCAGCACCTCAACGCTTGAGCCGCGTTGACCTCCGCCGGGCTCGATGACTGCGAAGCCATCACTGAGAGCCAGGCCACGCAGCATGGCGGGACTGGTCTGAGTCAGGGGGCGGGCCATGGTGGCTATCTCGCCGATCTCGATGCGCACGGGTACCAGACGTACGTCGTGGGGATGAGCAGTGATGTCTTCGGCCAAGAGCGCGATGCCACCCAGCGGAGGCGAAGAAAGTCCGCGCATCGCCGCGATCAACGGAGCCACCAGCGTCACAACCCCTGATGCGGCAGCGAGCGGGTTGCCGGGAAGCCCCACGAGGGGTCGACCGTCGGGAAGTTGCGCAAGCAGCATCGGGTGACCAGGGCGGACGGAGACTCCATCAACGATCCAGCGCGCACCCATCCGGTCAAGAGCGGCATGTAGGTGGTCGACGGGCCCCCTCGCTGTTGAACCGGTCGTCACGATGACATCGACGTTTGCGTCGGCAATCTCGGCCAATAGTCCGTCGATGGAGTCGGGTACTCGAATCGGTGGATGCGCCCGCGCGCCCAGTGCGGCTAACCAGCCTGGAAGCAGTGGGCCAAGGGCGTCACGAGGACGACCGGGGCGTGGTAAACCTCTGTCGAGCAGCTCATCTCCCATGACCAAGACAGCCACGGATGGGGGTGGAATAACCGCGAGGGTGTCGTAGCCGGTGGCAGCAGCCAGGCCCAGCATTGCCGGAGTGACGACTAACCCGGGCTCGATGAGCACGTCACCGATACGACATTCCTCACCGTGCGGTCGTATGTTTGTACCCGGCGGCAAAGCCGGACTTGACTCATCAGCGAGTCCGGTAAGGGCATCGCGCGTGAACAGACGCATGCCGTGGAGTGCCCCTTCGATGACGGCATCCTCGTCGCGCATGACCGCGGTTGCTCCGGGGGGTATGAGGGCGCCGGTTGCGATCGCGCTGGCCTGGCCCGGGCCGAGTTCATCGGGGTTAGTGCCTCCGGCGAGATTGACCTCCTCGCCGATGAGCCAGGGTCCGGGACCGTTGACGGCGTATCCGTCCATCGCTGCCGCGGCGAAGGCGGGTACATCGGCGAGTGCGACAAGAGGCGTCACCAGGACGCAGCCATTGGTCTCACTGAGTCGGGCATCTATGGGAGCAAGTGGCGCGCATGAGGTTGCCGCGACCGCACGGGCCGTGTGCCAATCGAGGGCGGTAGAGGAGGAAGCAGCCACGGGGTCAGCCTGCCATTACTCGGGGGGCAATCCTTTGCTCCCACTCGGCACTCTTTACCTAAAATGAAGATTGTCCTAACCCTGGGCTACCTCGGTAGGCGTTCACTGATCACTACAAGCAAGCCGCAGTGAGCGAAGGAGTCCACCAATGTCGAATACCAAACGAGTGGCCATTGCCGGGATTGCCGCAATCGCGGCGGTGACCGGTGGCGCTATGGCTTTGGCCGCTGTACCCGGCGTGGGGTCTGCACAGCAAGAGTCCAACCCCATACCCGTTGTGGCTCCCGCCGCGGTAGTTGCGGCTGGTCCGGTGACGTCGTTGGATGTGTGGGCGCGAGAGCAACTCGAGCGCGCCAAGGCAGACCTAGAGGCGGCTCGAGCATTGCAGGCGGCACTGGGAGCTAGTGATGACAAGTCGGCCCCGGCCACAACGGGTAACGCCCAACCGACTGCGCCGTTGACCTCGGATCCTGGCCAAGGTTCTGCAGTGGAACGAACGGATGTGTCTGCCGTGCCGGCTCCGGCACCAGCGCCAAGCGCCGATGCGACAACCGGTGCCTCCGGGGGTCAGTACGGCGATGACGAGTACGACGATGACGACGACGAGTACGACGAGTACGACGATGACGACGATGACGATGACGATCGTGATGATGACGATGACTAAGGGATCATCGGTGGTGCCTAAGCATTCCACGTGGCTGTCGTCGCTCATGGTGATTCCGGTGGCGTCGGCGCTGGTTTTCGGTGCAAGCATGTGGGTCGTGGGTAATGATCCACGCGCGGAGGCGACCCCTGACCAACAAAATCCAACGTTGACCAGTGTGATCAATGAAGTTCAGCCTGCGGGTGCGGATGTAGCAGGCGCGGACACCGCTTCACCGGAGCTTCTCCGGACGTTGGAGCGCATCAGTGACATGGACAAACGCACTCAAAAAATTCTCAAAAAGGTTCGCGCCCAGGCGCAGGTACCCAATCAACCTGCCACGCGCCAACCATCCGGTCAAAACGTGTCCACGTATTCCGGTAGCGGAAATTCATCTGCCGTAGCAGGTTCCGGCCCGAACAATACGGTTTCGGCTCCAGTTCCGGCGGCTAAGCCTGTGCCGGTTCCCCCTCCGGCTCCTGCTCCGGTGGTTGACGCAACGACAGGGGCCAGCTGATGTCACAGCAAACACCTGTTCGGGACGATTTGGATCAACATGATTCAGATAAGCAGGACATTGAGATCCGATTTCCAGCAATGGCTAGTTCGGTCACCGTGAAGGTGTTGCGTCCAGGGCGCGATGCTGCTGATGCGGTGGCCAGAGTTCAGGCACTTTTCGGTGAGGTCGAACGCGCATGCACGCGTTTCAATGTCGATAGCGATCTGATGCGAGCCAATCGATCCGGGCGTGGTTGGTGCACGGTCTCTCCGATCTGCGTAGATGTGATTGCGCAGGCACTCGACGCCCACCGACTCACCGATGGTGTGTTTGACCCGCGAATCCTGAATTCCCTGCAGGCATTGGGTTATGACCGTTCCTGGGAACTCATGGATTCCCAGCACGTATCAGACTCCACGCAACCAACTCCGGTCGGTCGACGTCGCTGGCGACCAGGTATTGACCGTTCGCGTAACCGTGTTCGGATCGGAGCGCAACCGATTGATCTAGGTGGAGTTGGCAAGGGCTATGCCGTTCGTGAGTCACTCACACTGCTACGCGGTCATGGGTCCTCTGCCTTGATTGAAGCGGGCGGTGATGTTGCCACGTTCGGACCAGGACCCCGCAGTGGTGAGTGGTCCATTGCGGTAGAGAATCCTGCGGGGGGCCCAGATCCCGTGGCGGTTTTGAAACTGTCTGACACCGCGGTAGCCACGTCTTCAATTCAGCGTCGTCGGTGGCGTCGAGGCGATCAGACCGTTCACCACCTCATTGACCCGAGCACCGGTCGCCCAGGAGGGGTTGGTCTGTTGAGTGTCACAGTCGTACATCCCGATGCGGTGACGGCAGAGGTGGAGTCGAAAGTAGGTTTCCTGTTGGGCCAGACAGATATTCGAGCCATGATGAATGCTCGCTCGGTTGCCGCCGTGTGGGTAGGCGAGGATGGTCGCGTCGGATACTCAAATCCTGCGACATCGATGCTGGAGTGGAAGACCTCACGTGCATCCGTCTGCTGATCAGAGGCGGCCAACCGCCCATCGCCCGCACAACGAACATCAGGCCGCGCTGTTGCTCGGGGTGGCTGTGGTTGCATTCTTCGCCACGGCCGGGCTCGTAGGTGCGTGGGCGGTAATTAGCCAAGCCGAACCAATGCTGTGGCTGATTGCCCGTTCATCTGGCATAAGCGGTTATCTTCTGTTGACCTTCGTGACCTTTAGCGGGCTCCTTTTGTCGAGCCGGTTGACCACGCGCACTCGGATGCTTCCGCGAACGATGCTGATTCGAACTCATATCGCGTTGACCGTACTCACATTGGGGGTGGTGGTTACTCATATCATCGCCATAGCCACCGATCCATGGGCGAAGGTAGGTTGGTCGGGAGCATTCGTTCCCTTCGTCTCCACGTATCGGCCACTCGCTGTCTCACTGGGAGTCCTGGCATTTTGGCTAGCGATCGCAGTTGGCCTCTCTGCAGCTCTCTCCGGCCGTTACCCCGGACGCTGGTGGCTATCCCTACACAGGTTTGCTGGCATCACCTGGGTTCTTGCGTGGTCGCACGGACTCTTTGCCGGTAGTGACTCGACCAGCTTGATGACGATGTATGTAGTGACCGGCGTTCTCGTGATCGCTGCGGCCACGTGGCGAGTAGTGGGGTCACGTTCGTTGCCGGCAGTCTCGCGACGGGCCGTTGTTATCCAACCTCATGAAAGTGGTGCGGTGCGTTGAGCTTTCATACGACACCTACGACATTTAGCCCCCGACTGCTGCACGATCCGGCGATGTTCGTGTCTCACCTTGGTCAAGCGGTACATGCGCAGAGATTCGACTACGCCGCACACATTGACCACTGGGGTTCACGGCCGATGCGCCGCGGTAGAGCGGGCACCGAACTCCATCGTGAAGTGGCTGAGGTTGGTTTAACCGGGTGTGGAGGAAGCCACTTTCCGATTGCAAAGAAGTGGGGTCCTGTTCTTGCTGCAGGACCCGGTGGGACGGTGGTGATCAATGGCGCGGAGGGCGAGCCAGGATCGGTCAAGGATGCGGTTGTGATGCAAACCCAGCCGCATTTGGTCCTTGACGGAGCCATGAACGTTGCCGAGATCATCGGTGCCCGCGACATCATTATTTGGCTCGAAGAATCGGCACACGCGTCTGCCGACAGCATGGGGAAGGCCATTGCAGAACGCCAACATAGTGGCGATCCACTCCTGCCGATCACGATGATGTGGGCGCCTAGTGGTTACCTCAGCGGGGAGTCCACAGCAGTCATCGCGGGGGTTCGTGGTGAACCGGTTGCTCCGACCCACACACTTGATCGCGCTCGGCCCTGGGGTCATGACCTGCCGATTCTGGTTCACAACGTAGAAACCCTTGCGCGAGTGGGCATGTTGGGTCATACCGGTGCCGGTGAATACCCGCGAACCGTGTTGATCACACTTTCCCTCTCCATTGAGGAGGGAGTGTTGACAGATCGTCGTGTCGTAGAGGCTGGCGTGAGTGACACCATTGGAGATGTCTTCGACCGGCACGGGGTTGATGCCGCTTCTTGGATCTTGCTCGGTGGATTCGCCGGCACCTGGCATCAGGCTGATCAAGCGCGGCTACTCCCACTTGCGCCTGATCTTTTGCGCAACAACGGACTTTCTCTCGGAGCCGGCATCGTCATAGTCGTACCTCGGGGTCGTGAACTACTACCTCAGGCCGCGGCGATTGCTCACATCATGGCTGGAGAATCAGCGGGGCAGTGTGGTCCGTGTGTCTTTGGATTACCAGCTGTTGCCAAGGCACTTGACCGAGGGCGTCTGGGGGATGTCATGGATCTGTCCATGATGATCAAGGGACGCGGTGGCTGTGGTCTCCCGGATGGAGTCTTGAGAATGGTTGAGTCGGCTGTGGATGTTCTTCAGGAAAAAGTAGGAGCCGATGATGGTGGAGTGTCACATGGATGAGTTGACCGTGGACATCAACATGATTGCGTGTTCAGGAGTTGGGCTTTGTGCTCACCTGGCGCCGGAAGATATTGGCCTTGACGCGTGGGGATTCCCGATACTCCTGAATGGGAAAATCCATTCACCCGATCAGGTCCGGCGCGCCGCGTCCTCCTGCCCGCGCCGTGCATTGTCGGTCCTGACTTCGAGTGACTGATAGGTCAAGCCACTCGTTCATCTTGTCCATTCGCGGCACGATCGCACCCGACACGTCGTGCACACCCGATGCGATCATCTGTGATCCTCCTCGTTCGAGCCCCGCTGAGGCTATTGAGGATACGAGTGCATGAGCAATGCTTTACCGACTCGGCCATACCTATCTCCGAGCTGAGCTGAAGTCCTAGAAACCGGTCATTTGGCGTCAGAGCGCACATTGAGGGCCCACAATCGGTACATGCCGGCCTCGGTGGACCCCCCACGCCAGCCTCGATCCGAGCGCTGCGCGCTCGTGGTCGAGGACAGCGACCCTTTGCGCGCGTTGATTTCCGGTGCGGTCCGGTCCTTGGGCTTCACCGTCGAGGCAGTCGCCGATGCCAAGGCCGCGATGCGGGCCTTCTCGTCATTAGACCCCGATGTCCTTATCGCGGATATCGACCTGGGTAGTCGACCCAACGGGGTGGAGTTGGCGCATATTCTGCGTGCTCAAGCCTCCTACATCGGGGGCCCGGTTAGGCGCCGTTCTTGTACGGAGTGGGCGGATGTCCACAACTCCAGGTCGTGTCTTGCGGGCGTGATGGCTGCTCTTCCAGGGTGGTCGGATGGCAACACAGCGCAAACCCTCCAGCTCCGGGTTCTCGCCATGGGGAACGTCGGGTACCGCACGCCCGGGTGAGCCGACATCGAGAGTCCCAGTTCGCGGTGCGCGAAGGTCACGTATTGGTACCTCACACACGGCTCGGTCCCTGTACGCAGCATTCGGCTCACGACCGTTCACCAACGCTGACGTCCGCGACATCGCCATCAGCAGTGATCAGCTCTTCCAGGCAGTCACAGCAGGCAAAATCCACCGTCTTGCGCGGGGCACCTACGTCGTCGATCAGCCGCGCCGGCGAACGATCCTGCTGCATCTTCAAAGCGACCTGGCTGATCGTGGGATCCCATCGGTCGTAGGTGGGTGCAGCGCGGCGCATATCTGGGATATCCCGATCATTGGTGGGAATGCCCCGGCCGCAGAATGCGAACCGCTGCTGTGGGTGCCACCTGGTTCGATGCGACCGGGGATCCGTCATGGTGTTCATATCGTGCTCGGTGATGTTCCGAGTGATCACACGGCTCTGACCACCGATGGGTTGCTCCTGACGTCTCCTGTGCGCACTGCCATCGATGTTGTCCGTTTGGCACGACTCCCACGAAAGTTTGCCCTGGCGACGTTGAATGGTGCGTTGCGTGCCCAGCTGGCCACATCATCGAAGGTGCCGCTGGCTCAGACGGGGATCGTTACCCGGCTTGCCCAGGACCCGCATGCCCGTGAGCGCCTGCTCTTGGAATTAGCCTCGGTGATCGCTGCCGTGCCCGCCTGGGGGATTCGATCGGTGCGAGATTGCCTGCCCTTCGTCGACGCTCGATTGGAGAACGCCTTCGAGTCACTGTCGTGGAGTCGGTTCGTCGATGCCGGGATCGTGCTGCCCGAACCGCAGGCGTGGCTGAAAGGTGCCAGTGGCCGCTGGTATCGGGTCGACTTTTGGTGGCCGGAGTTCGCAATGATCGGTGAGGCCGACGGGATGGTGAAGTACTCAGAACCTCGGTTACTGGTCGAGGAGAAGGCTCGCCAGCTCGATCTTGAAGGCCCCGGGCGCTCAGTGATCCGCTGGGGGTGGGTGCATGCCATCCACGACCATGATTCATTGTTCGATGCGCTGATCAGTCGTATCCGCTCCGCCGCTTCATAATTCGGTGTCGAGTATGGGAGAACGACGGCTGCTAGCACTAGGAGAGCCACGTTAATCCGGTGGAGCGTCGTTCTCTGCAGGGCTGTCCAAACGCTATTGAGGCCGACTGACTGAGATCACGTCAAATACTCCGCTTCCTGAGTCTGCGACTATGTAGTCATGCGGGTCCTAGTGGTAGAAGACGATCCCGGTGTCGCAATTCCACTTGTTGAGGGATTGCGGCGAAACGGCCTCGATGTCACCCATGTTGGGTTTGCTGCTGAAGTGATACCGGCGTCGTATTCAGCGGACGTGATCTTGCTTGACATTGAGCTACCTGATGGTGACGGCATCTCGATTTTGCGAGAGTTGCGGCAGGTCAGCGACGTGCCCGTCATCATCGTTAGCGCGCGTGGACACGAAGCGGATCGTGTAATCGGATTAGAGTTTGGCGCTGACGACTACGTGGTTAAGCCTTTCTCAGCTCGTGAACTCAGTGCACGCATTCGGGCAATTAGTCGTCGTCGACGCGTAGAGGAACCGATAGCCGCAGGAAGGATCACGGTCGACCGATCACGTCGGCACGCCAGCGTAGATCAGGTGCCGGTTGAGTTAACCGCGAAGGAGTTTGATCTTTTGGCCGTTCTCGCTGAGGAGCCCGGCCGTGTTGTTCCGCGCCAGGAATTGTATTCCCGTGTGTGGGACCCGGTTTGGCACGGTAGCGGTAAGACCCTGGACGTGCACGTGTCTGCTCTGCGGCGCAAATTGGGTGACCCTGACTTGATTGCCACGATACGAGGTGTGGGCTACCAGTTGCGCGACGCCGGAAGTCATTCGTGACGCGTCGACTGATCGCGGCAATGACCGCGCTAGTGGCAATCGTGGCGCTCGCGTTAGCGATCCCACTATCGATCATTGTCAACACCGATGAGCGAGATGCTTTTGTAGCCCAGTTGGAAATTGACACATTGACCACAGCATCTTTGCTGTCATCGCGGCCATCAAATCAATGGCAGTCTCAGGTAGAAGTAGTAGCCGCGCGGACGGGAGCCCGCGTGGTGGTTGTTGACCTAGAACGCCAATTGATCGCGGATTCGGATCGCACAGACACTGATCGAATGTTTGACCGCGTCGAGATAGATCAAGCTTTGCGCGGACTGTTGGCGTCTAACGCACGTTTCTCGCAGACACTTGATTTGACGCTGCGATACGTGGCCGCCCCGGTGGTGCAAGACGAAAAGGTCGTTGCCGCTGTTCGACTGTCGATCCCTGATAGCGAGGTTGTCGAGCTGGTGAATCAGACTCGATGGTCGCTGGCTGGATTCGTGGGCGCCGTTGTTGTGTCAGCGGCCCTGCTGGCTTGGATACTTGCGTACTCCATTGCTACCCCGCTTCGGCGAGTGGCTGAGGTTGCCGATGACCTAGCCGACAATCTCGATCACCGCGCCCGCGAAGATGATGGACCGATTGAGGTGCGCTCGGTGGCGCGGGCACTCAACCGGACCGCCGCTCGCCTATCGACACTAATTCGCCGGCAGGAGCGTGTTGCTGAGGATGCGTCTCACCATCTGCGCACCCCATTGACCGGCGTGCGACTTCGGGTTGAGGCGATTGAAGACCTTGCACCGACTCCCCAGTTGCGAGCTGAGGCCAGCGCAGCCATCGTGGAGATTGATCGGTTAACCCGGCGCATTGAGCAGATTCTTGCTCTCGCTCGATCAGATGCTGGTTCAGATCTAGGGCGGGTTGACCTGTGTGAAGTGGTGCGGCAACGAGTTGCGGCGCTGCAACCACAGGCGCAAGAGGCCCACGTGCGCATAGAGGTGAACCTGCCCAGCGACACTGTTCTTGTCCTGGCTGGTGAGAGTGCTGCTGCCCGGGTGTTGGACGAACTTCTGGGTAATGCGATGGCGTACGCGGCCTCTGTGATGGTCGTGACGGTGACGGTTGATGGAGAGTTCGCCCAGATCACGGTCGCCGACGATGGACCTGGAATATCCGCGGATGAGTTCGAGTCAATTTTTGAGCGGTTTGCTCGGGGTGTCGATGCTGCGGCCGGTGGCAGTGGACTGGGGCTGGCTTTGGTTCGAGAAACGGCACGCTCCGTGGGTGGAGACGCGTGGGCCCAGCAGGGCGACCTGGGAGGTCTGGCCGTGACGACGCGTTGGCCGTTGCTTCCATGATTGGCGGGCGGCCATTGTTATTCGCGGTGCAGGCCGAGGTCCCATTCACCAGCAAGTTGTTGGAGTACGGATGCGGCCGCAGCGATATCGGCACCCTGCCCGGCGGCGTAACCAAGCAGAAACGTGGTGATTGGCGCGGCCGGCCGGTTGACCGCATGGGCGGCATCTCGAGCGATGTCTAACAGCAGTTGCTGATCAACCTCAGGAACGGTGACTCCCGTCTGCGTCTGCAGGGCTGACCGAGCAGCACTCGTCCAGTGAGTGAGTTCGTCATGTGTCATGCTGCCATCTTGACACCAGTGTCAACTTGACACTAACGTCAAGTTTATGGCGCCGGTGCTCACCACCCGGGTAGATGCGAACTCCTCTACCTACCGCGATAACCACGCGGCGATGATGACCGCATTGGCTGAGCTCGACGAGCTCAACCAGCGGGTTGTCGGCGGCGGGGGCAGCGACGATCCGGACAAGAACGCCCGCTCCGTTGCGCGCCATCGCAGTCGGGGCAAAATGCTGCCGCGCGAGCGCATCAACGGCCTCCTCGACGTAGGTTCACCATTTCTTGAATTGAGTCCGCTTGCGGGCTGGGGCACCGATGACCCGCTCGGCGCAGGAGTGGTGGCCGGCATCGGCCGGGTGCACGGGTCTGACGTCATGATCGTGGCCAATGACCCCACGGTCAAAGGAGGCGCTCAAGGCCCCAGCGCGGTAGCAAAAGGGCTGCGCGCGATGGATATTGCCCGCGAAAACCGCCTGCCCTTGGTCAACCTCACCGAATCCGCAGGAGCAGACCTGCCCAAGCAGGCTGAGATTTTCGTGCCGGGAGGTGCCAGTTTTCGCAACCTCACCCAGTTGTCCGCCGCTGGCATCCCCACCATCACTCTCGTGTTCGGCAGCAGTACCGCCGGCGGCGCTTACGTGCCGGGCATGAGCGACTACGTCGTGCTCGTTCAAGATGCCGCGCGCGTGTACTTGGGTGGTCCGCCGCTGGTCAAGATGGCCATCGACGAAGATGCCGATGAAGAGTCGTTGGGTGGCGCTGACATGCATGCGCGAACCTCGGGGCTAGCCGACTACCTCGCTCGCGATGAGCACGACGCACTCCGCATCGGTCGCGACATCATCGCCCACCTGCGGCTGCCGCGGGCCGGTGGCGGCCAAGAGCGAATCGCGAAACCGCCACGCTTCAGTGCTGACGAACTCCTCGGCATCGCCAGCGCCGATGTTCGTCAACCCTTCGATGCCCGTGAGGTGCTCGCTCGCATCCTCGACGATAGTGAATTCGAGCAATTCAAGCCGTTATATGGATCAACCCTCGTGACCGGCTGGGGCCATCTTGGCGGGTATCCGGTGGGAGTACTTGCCAACAATGGCATTTTGTTCAGCGAGGAAAGCCATAAGGGCGCCCAGTTCATTCAACTATGCAACCGCATGAACGTGCCCATCATCTTCGCTCAAAACATCACCGGATTCATGGTGGGCACTCAATACGAACAGGGCGGCATCATCAAAGATGGCGCTAAGTTGATCAACGCTGTCAGCAACTCGACCGTCCCGCACCTGACCCTCATGATGGGCGCCTCCTATGGCGCCGGCAACTACGGCATGTCGGGTCGTTCCTATAACCCCCGGTTCGTCTTCACCTGGCCTAATCACCGCATCGCCGTTATGGGCGCCAAACAACTGGCTGGCGTTTTGACGATTGTGGCGCGACAAAAAACCGAAGCTGCTGGTGCAGAGTTTGATGAAGCAGCATTCGCTCCCCTTCGAGATACCTTCGAGCAGCAGGTGGAGAGCCAATCAACGGCCCTCTATGCCACGGGTCACCTGTGGGATGACGGAATCATCGACCCACGCGATACCCGAACAGCACTCACGATGGCGCTATCGGCCGTTCATAACGCCCCCGTTACCGGAACTGACGCCTTCGGCGTCTTCAGGATGTGATGACACGCGTGAAGCGCATTCTTATTGCCAACCGCGGGGAAATCGCCCGACGTATCACGCGCACTGCTCATCGCATGGGCCTACAGGTCGTCGCCGTTCACTCTGACGCCGATACGCACGGCCCATTTGTCAGTGATGCGGATCTAGCGGTTGCGTTGCCGGGCAACACAAGTGCGGACACGTACTTGAATATCCCGGCGATTATCGAAGCGGCGTCTCGCAGCGGGGCCGACTCCATTCATCCAGGCTACGGGTTTCTCTCGGAGAGCCCCGACCTTGCCGAGGCTGTTGTTGGTGCTGGTCTGACGTGGATTGGGCCAACGCCATCCTCGATTCGCTCCATGGCGCTGAAGATTGAGGCCAAACGCCTGGCAGCTGAGGCAGGTGTGCCACTGGTGCCGGGGGCGGAGCTTCCTAGTGATGCCTCTGCGGAACTCATTGCCCAACGGGGTGACGACGTCGGATATCCGCTGCTCGTTAAGTCATCAGCAGGTGGTGGCGGCAAGGGAATGCGAGTCGTGACGGATGCGACGCAGATCGTTGAATCGGTCGCTGCCGCCCGCCGCGAAGCCGCAAGTTCTTTTGGTGATTCAACGGTCTTCTTGGAACGGTATTTGCAGGGCGCAAAGCACATCGAAGTCCAGATATTCGGTGATACACATGGCCGCGTCGTTCACCTATTTGAGCGAGATTGTTCAATCCAGAGACGCCACCAGAAAGTCATCGAATTGGCCCCGGCTCCTACCCTGCGGCCCGAAACTGCAGCAGCCATGTTTCATGCCGCCACATCATTGGCTCGTGTGATCGGTTACCAAGGAGCCGGCACCGTGGAGTTCCTTGTCGCTGATGATCTGAAAAATATTGGTACACAACAGTTCTACTTCCTGGAGATGAACACTCGCTTGCAGGTGGAACACGCGGTCACCGAAGCCATCACCGACCTCGACCTGGTCGAATGGCAGATCAGAGTTGCTCGCGGTGAACCCCTGCCACTTCAGCAAGAACAGATCACTCGACATGGTCAAGCGATTGAGGTTCGTTTATATGCTGAGGATCCAGCCCGCGGATACTTGCCGAACACCGGAACACTGGCCAGGTTTGACATTCCTGGCACGGTGCGTACGGATTCCTCAGTTGAGCCCGGCACTGTGGTCAGTGCGTTCTACGACCCGATGCTTGCGAAGGTCATCGCCCATGAGACCGATCTGCACACGGCGACCGATGTTCTGCGTGACGCGCTTAACCGGGCCGATATCGCCGGTGTTGTCACTAATCGCGAGTCACTCATCGCCGTACTTTCCTCATCGGCTTTCGCCGAGTCGCGCACACCAACGGACTTCCTGGACCAGCATCCAGAACTCCTGGCACCCAGGCTGCCTACCGACGTGATCTGCAGGCATCTGGCCGCCGCTGCAATCGCGGCTACGCCGATGGCGGAGGTGCCTACAGGTTGGCGCAATGTTGTTGCGGTGCCTGAGGTTCATCACTTGACCGATGAGCGAGGCCTGGTTAACCATGAGGTCCAGGTGCGATGGACTCGAGACGGGGTTCAAATACAGATTGTCGGCCTCGATGACGAGATCACCTACGCCGTCCATGACGAAACCGATCCGACTTGGTCGACCACGCAAGTCGTTCGTCGCTTCACCATGACGAACGCCGGGTTGACCCATCGATACGTGGTGACCATTGACCGCCAATGGCTGAGCGTTGCCGACGGCACGTGCACGACGCAGTGGTGTGTGCTTCCTCGATATGCCACAGGCGCTGAATCGGGCGCGTCGGCAGGCGGACCCACGACACCGGTGCCCGGCACTGTCACGATGATTGATGTCTCGGTGGGAGACCGCGTAGTGGCGGGACAAAGTCTGGTGGTGCTTGAGGCCATGAAGATGGAGCACCGAATTCTCGCTGAGATCGACGGCATCGTTGAACAAGTTCTGGTGCGCGTTGGCGAGTCGGTCGAGGCACACACGGTTGTAGCTGTTGTGAATTCGATTGCTGATGCTCCCCCGGCGACGACGAGTGGTTCGTTGCCATGACCCGACCGATTCGAATTGCGAACTGCTCTGGCTTTTTCGGTGATCGCTTGTCAGCGGCACAAGAAATGGTTGAGGGCGGCCCCATTGATGTTCTAAGCGGCGACTGGCTAGCCGAGCTCACCATGTTGATTCTGGCCCGTCAACGCATGAAACATGGGCCGGGCGCGGGCTATGCGCGCACGTTCATCACCCAGATGGAACAGACCCTCGGCCGCTGTCTCGATCGGGGCATCAAAGTGATCAGCAATGCCGGTGGCCTCGACCCGCAGGGATGTGCAGATGCGCTCATCGACGTTGCTGCGGAACTGGGTTTGTCACCGCGAATTGCGGTGGTGACCGGCGACGATCTCATGGACGCACTGACTTCGTTACATGCTGCGGGTGAGGAGTTTCGCAACGTTGATACCGACGAATCCCTGGTTGATGTCGATGCACATCTGTTGACCGCAAATGCATACCTCGGGGGAGCACCCATTACAGCGGCCTTGGATGCCGGCGCCGATGTTGTGATCACCGGTCGCGTTACGGATGCGGCACTCACGGTCGGCCCGGCTGCATGGTGGCACGGCTGGAACTACGACACGGATTTTCATGAAATTGCAGGAGCCATCGTGGCCGGACACGCAATTGAGTGCGGCGCTCAGGTCACCGGTGGTAATTACTCGTTCTTCACCGATATCCCTGACCTGTCCCATCCGGGTTTCCCGATCGCCGAGGTTGCAGCAGATGGAAGCAGTGTCATCACCAAACACGAGAGCACACCCGGTCTAGTAAGTGTGGGCACCGTCACCGCTCAATTGCTGTACGAAATCGGTGGCCCTGCCTATGCCAATCCTGATGCGATCGCGCATTTTGACACCATTGAGCTTAGGCAGTTGGCTCCCGATCGCGTGCAGATTTCAACCGTTCAGGGCAGCCCGCCCCCACCAACGCTCAAGGTTTCGGCCACGTATGTGGGTGGTTTGCGCAACTCCATGACCATCGTCATGACAGGTACTGACCGCGAGGCCAAAGCTAATCTCATCTTGAAGACGGTTGCTGGCATCAACCTGACACACATTAACGAGCCCGATCTCGCTGCGCTCTCGACTCTGGATGTAGCCGAACTTGCTGTGTACTGGGATGACACGGCCATTGACGATCCACTCACGACCGCTGCCGCCCAGTCGCACCTACGCATTGTGGTTCGCGACAACAACCCCGCAAAGATCGCAAAGGCCTTCACCGCTCCGATCGTCCAAGCAGCACTCAGTAGTTTCCCGGGTATGTTTCCCACCGCCCCACCCGCCGAACCCGCGCCATACGGCGTGTATTGGCCGACGAGCGTTGGTCGCGAACACGTGCACCCGCAGGTGACCATCGATGGCCAGGTGATCGGATGAATACCGGTTCTCTCACCACTCATGCCGTTCTCGGTAGTCTCCTGGGCGCCCGCAGCGGTGATAAAGGCGGAGCAGCCAATGTGGGAGTGTGGATTCCCGTCGCGGTGCCCGCGCGCCAGGAGGCATACGACTGGATTGACCAATGGCTCACTGTTGGGCGTCTGCATGACTTACTGCCAGAGACCCGAAACTTGGTAACACACCGGTACGCCCTGCCGAACATCTTCGCCCTGAACTTTGTGATTGAAGGTTTCTTGGGCCGTGGAGTATCTGAGAATGCACTGCTTGACCCGCAGGCAAAGGGCCTTGGCGAACACCTTCGGGCACGCGTCGCCCCCATCCCTGCATGGTTGCTTCCGGCGGCGGATGTGAACCTGGCATGACCGCTCAACCGCTAACCGATCGCGGACGACGCACTCAGATGGCCCTGGTTGACGCCGCCCGAAAAGTATTTGAGGCGAAGGGTTTCGATGGCACGCGCATGGGTGATATTGCTGAGGCTGCCGGGGTGAGTCATGGCACGGTGTACACGTGGTTTGACACGAAAGAGGCCGTACTCGCAGCCGTGGCCGACTCGACGATTGCCGAGCTCTATGAGGGCATGCGCACTCCATCGGGCGCTACCGCCCTTGACCGAATCGCGCGCGCGAATCGTTCCTATCTAGATACTTACCGCGATCATGCCCGTCTCCTTGAGGTGGTAGAGCAGGCCTCAATGACGCACCCAGAGTTCAGAACTCTGCTCGCCGACTTACGTGCGACCCACGTGAAGCGGGTATCAGGCACGATCGGCAGATTGCAAAGCGACGGCTTAGCCACGGCGTCCCTAGATCAAGACATCGCGGCGGCCGCGTTGTGCGCCATGGTCGAAGGCTTTGCTCGTCACTGGTTTGGTCGTGGCGAGATTTACGACGAGACCCAAGCCGTGGACACCTTGACCGCACTATGGGCAGCTGCCCTTTCCCTGCAGGAGGAGAAATGAAGTTCACCGAAGAGCACGACAGTTTTCGTAGCACAGTGCGCCGCTTGGTGGACGAAGAAATCAACCCGTACGTCGATGAATGGGAGGCCGCCGGCATCTTCCCGGCCCATGAACTCTTCGCGAAGCTGGGAGCCGTTGGCGCCCTCGGGCTCGAGTACGACGAGGAGTACGGCGGCAGTGGTGCCGACCATTCCTTCACCTTCGTGTTGGCCGAGGAATTGGGTCGTTGCAACGCTGCTGGTATTCCGATGGCGATCGCTGTGCAAACCTCCATGGCAACCCCGGCACTGGCCCGATACGGAAGCGATGACCTCAAGCGTCGTTGGCTTGAGCCCACACTGAAGGGTGAGATGGTCTGCTCCATTGCGGTGAGCGAGCCGGACGCTGGTTCTGATGTTGCGGGTATTTCAACCCACGCCGTGCTTGATGGTGACCAATACATCATCAACGGTCGAAAGATGTGGATTACCAATGGAACACAGGCAGACTGGATTTGCCTGTTGGCTCGAACTGACCCAATGTCCAAACCTGGTGACTATCACGGCATGAGCCTCATCGTCGTGCCCACTGATACACCTGGATTCAGCGTCAGTCGCAAGATCGACAAGATGGGCAACCGTTCGTCTGATACCGCCGAACTGGTTTTTGATGATGTTCGAGTACCCGCGTCAAACGTCATCGGTGAGCCCGGCAAGGGATTCCAGCAGCAGATGGCACAGTTTCAAGACGAGCGCCTCGTGGGTGCGTACATCGCCGTGTCCGGTGCGCGCCGTGCATTAGATCGCACGAAGCACTACCTGCAAGAGCGTGCCGCATTCGGTAAACCACTGCTCGCCAATCAAGCTCTTCAGTATCGGCTCGCCGAGCTCTATGCAGATGTTGACACCGTCGACGGTTTCCTCAGATATGCCGCACAGCGTTATCTCGATGGTTATGACGTCACTCGGGAAGCGAGCGTGGCCAAGCTCAAGGTGGGCCGGCTTGTGCGTGAGGTGGCCGATGCATGCGTTCAATTCCACGGCGGCATGGGCTACGCCGAAGAGATGTGGGTGGCGCGGTATTTTCGTGATGCACGCCTGGTGTCGATCGGTGGCGGTGCCGATGAGGTGATGCTCCGGATCATCACGATGTTGGAAGGTATGGGTAAGAAGTGAACGATTCAGCTGTCACGTGCGTGATCAACGATTCCGTTGCCCTCATCACGCTCAACCGGCCAGATACCAAGAACCGCCTCGATGCTGAAGGAATGGCGAGCCTGCTGGGTCACCTGCAGGCAACGGCGGCAGATGATGATGTTCGAGTCGTTGTCATCACCGGTACCGGTACAACTTTTTGTGCAGGAGCAGATTTAGCCGGTGCGGTCGCTGCGACGAAAGGCGGATTCGCATCAGGTGGCACCCAGGCGCTCGTCGATGTGCTGAGCGCGATGCTCGACCACCCCAAGCCGATCATCGGCAAAATCCAGGGTCATGTTGCCGGTGGCGGTAATGGGCTGGTGGCGGCCTGCGATATCGCCGTGTCGACGAGTGAAGCGAAGTACGCGTTCTCTGAGGTTCGGCTCGGGTTGGCACCGGCTGTGATTGCCTCGGTCTGCATCCCGCGGATGAATCCCCGTGATGCTGCCGAGTTGCTCCTGACCGGTGAGCGAGTGAGTGCCGAGCGAGTGCTTCGTGCGGGTCTGATCACGGCCGTGGCGCAAGCCGATGCTCTTGACGCCGTCGTGGCCAACTACGTCACGGCACTGTGCAGCGGTGGGCCATTAGCGCTGACAGCCACTAAGGAGTTGTTGCGTCGGGTGCCAACCTTGTCTCGAGACGAAGCGTTTGCGTGGACGAGTCAGCTATCTGCCGAGCTATTCACCTCCGCAGAGGCGCGACTTGGCATGACTGCTTTCTTGACCAAGCAGCTTCCGCCCTGGCATCCGCAGACGACCAACGACTAGGCGAATCCGGCGCGTTCGGCGTCGCTGGCAGTGTCAATGTCTCCCGCCGCCTCCCAGGTATCGGGTAGGTCGACAAGAGTCAGGTTCTCCAAGAGTTGCCGCATCGAAGCCCCGGTTGCTTCCCCGAGTTGTTCCAGGGCCAGTGACAGGCTCGTGGTGCGATACATCGCACACAGGGGCTGCCGTTTTCCCCGGGCATCCACGACAATCACCCCGTCTTGTCCCGCTGCAAGCCGTACTCGATGGGCGAGCAACGCGGGGACAGCCAGCGGACCTTTCGGGGCATCTCCTGCCATCAGCACGGTCCACTCCACTTCGACACCTTCAAGGGCGGCCTTGATGCCGGCGACTGGCCCTCCCCCGGGTGGTTGTTCCCCCACCCACATGAAATCGCCAGTGATCTCATCGCGCATGGGCCCCGCCAACCGCAGTGGAGCGATAGAGAATGGCGCCAATTGGTCGAGGATCACCTGGAGCAGGGTGCGGTCGCCCTGACGTAACGAAAGTTTGTCGCGCCCCATCCGATGTGACCGGCCGCCGGCCAGAACAACGATCGCCATCGTTGGTTCAGCGATCCTTCTCCGGCGTGTCACGCCGGTAATTCTCCCACGCGTCGGGAAAGGCGTAGGGTGTCGTCATGAAGAAATTACTGCTTGTGCTGCTTGGTCTAGGTGCCATCGGTGCCGTTGTCTACATCGTGTCGCAGCGTAACTCTGAATAACGCCAGCATGAGCGCCGCCAATCGCACGGTTATGGTCATCGAGGACGATGAGGCCATTCGCCTCGTGCTGCGCACATTCCTCGAAGAAGAGGGTTATCGGGTGGTCGAGGCCGTTACGGGCGAACAGGGGCTGGTCATCGTTCAAGATGAACAACCAGATGTTGTGCTCGTCGACCTGCGACTTCCCGGCATCCACGGGTTCGACGTTATTCGTAGCCTGCGAGGGCAAAGCGCAGTTCCGATCATCGTCGTAACGGCTCAGGCCGATAGCCACGATGTCGTGGCGGGGCTTGAAGCGGGTGCTGACGACTACGTCACGAAGCCGTTTGTGGCCAAAGAACTTTCCGCGCGAATTCGCTCTCAGTTGCGCCGGACCACAACGACTGAAGAAGAACCGGCGACTTTGAGTTGTGGGCCCATCGAGGTTCACCCAGACACGGCCGAGGTCATGCTCAATGGAGAGCCAATTATGTTGTCTCGCATTGAATTTCGAGTTTTGCAGGAACTCGTTCTTGCACGCGGTCGGGTCTTGAGTCGTGATGAACTTCTGCGCCGCGTGTGGGGCTACGGCAACGCTGGCGATGGGCGCGTGGTCGATAACTTGATCTATCGGCTGCGATCAAAGATCGAAATTGACCCGGCCAACCCCACTCATCTGGTGACTGTTCGCGGATTCGGCTACCGCCTGAAGGACTGACCGGTCATGACCATCGGTACGTCATGAAGCTTGGCCTGCGCGCTCGCGTTGCCCTTACTTTCGGCATCCTCTCCCTTGTTGTCGCTGTTGCTGTCTCGGGCACCACCTATGCGCTTGCCCGCGTATACCTGCTGAATCAACGCGAGACTGCTGCCCTGACCCGCGCCCTTCTCGATGCCAGAGCGGCGAGTGCAAGTCTCGATGCGGGCACCGATCCGGCCAAAGTGCTTGATCAAATTCCGTCCGTCGGCACGTCCCAGCCACTGTTATTCGTTGACGGCGAATGGTTCACGACGGGCGTCACGGTGTCACCAGAATCCCTTCCCCCAGACCTCACCGCGGTCACTGCCGAGGCAGGTGGTGCCTGGCAGCGGTTCGGTGTTGGTTCTGATCCGTATCTGGCCGTTGCCGTCGCATTACCCGCAGGCCTGTACGTCGAGGTATTCCCGCTACTAGACCTAGAAACCACCTTCGTCATAGCGGGCTGGGTCGTGTTCGGGCTGGCCGTGATGTCCTTTGGTGTTGGTGGTGGTGTTGGTCGCTACGCCGGCATCAGAATCCTGCGACCGTTGCGCAAGATTTCCGATGGCGCCCAACAGGTAGCAGCCGGTGACTATTCGGTTCGGTTGCAGGCAACCGGCGATGCTGATCTAGATCAGATCAGCGATTCCTTCAACGAAATGGCTATCGCGGTTCAATCACAGATTTCCCGCGAACGACGCTTCACGGCCAATGTGAGCCACGAGCTTCGCTCACCCCTCACCTCCGTTTTGGGCACAGCAGAGTTGCTCGAGCGTCGCCGAGACTCCTTTGATGAGCGTGACGCGAAGATCGTTGATGTGTTAGCCAGACAGGTACGCCGGATGTCGCAAATGGTGCTCGACCTGCTCGAGATTTCAAGTGTCACTGCCGATAGTGATCTGCAGTGGGAAACCGCCGACATCATGTCCTTGTGCGCGAGGGTACTCGATGATCGGGGTCTGCCCGAACACCTGCTGCATGGCAAATCCACGCTCGTGCACACCGATGCTCGAAGATTTGAGCGCATTTTGGGGAACCTGGTCGACAATGCACAGCGTCATGGAGGTGGGGTGTCGCGCATCGAAATCACGCCGCCAGCCGGTGACCCCCAGGCTGTCGTCATTACCGTCGACGACGAAGGACCAGGCATCGACAAGGAGGAGGCCATGCGGTTGTTCGAGCCTTTTGCTCGCGGGTCTGGCTCCGCCGGTACCGATGGCGCCGGCCTGGGCCTAGCGCTGGTGCGCGAACAGTCCCGGCGCCTTGGAGCTGAGGTCGTGATCAGTGAGAACCCAGCTGGCCAGGGTGCCCGATTTACGCTGACGATGCCGGTGGGTGAAGCGTGAGAAGAACCCTGGTGTTGGCTCTGGCAGGGGTGCTGACCATGTGTGTCTCCGCCTGTGGGGTGCCCTTGGAATCAAGCGCACAACCTCTGCCCGAGGGCGCACTTCCCACCGTGAGTCCCACCCCGAGTCCCACGGACACATCCACGCCCAATCCGTCACCAGAAACTGCTCGTTTATGGTTTGTCAGAGACGACAATGTGGTGCCGGTGTCGGGCGATGTTGCGGGCACTGAGCCGCAGCAACTTCTTGACGCACTCGCCCAGGGCCCGCCCGCTGACACGACGGATTTGCGTACGCTCCTGGCTGATCCGCTAACGGGTGATCCGTTTTTACGATCGGTACCGACCGATCCAGAGCGCGAGGGCATCGTGACGGTGGAGGCGTCGGCCGACTTCACATCGTTGCCACCGAGCGAACAGGTGCTGCTCCTTGGCCAGGTGGTCTTGACACTGACCGGCGTGCGCACCACCAGCGGTGTTCTCGTTGTGAACGAGCAGGGTGAGCAACTCGCCGTTCCGTTACCCGATGGCCGCCTCTTGGATGGCCCGGCCACGGCCGCGGACTATCGATCCCTTGTCCGCCCCGGATAAGCGACTCCGTCATGCACAATGAGGAATGGTTCGATGAAGTCTTTGCCGCCCATGCAGTTGCGGTGCACAGGTTTTTACGTCGTCGCCTAAACACCACCCAGGGCATAGTCGGCGCCGATGACCTGACGGCGGAAGTATTCGCCATCGCCTGGCGGCGCCGTGCTGACGTACCCGACGATGCAGCGTTGCCGTGGTTGTACGCCACCGCCCGCCGAGTAGCCGCAAATCATTTCCGAAGGGTTAGCAAGGACTCGGTCACAGATCATTCGTTTGACACGACCGACGAAGCGGTGGATGTGGGGGCCGATCCGGCTGAATTGGTCTCCTCGAGCGACGAACTCACCAGTGCTTGGCGACAATTGAGTGCCCGAGATCGACAGGTTTTGGCGTTGGTGGCATGGGAGGGACTCACTGAGGCAGAGGTTGCCGTTGTTTTGGATATGTCGGTCGGTGGCGCCTCCGCTGCCATTTCGCGTGCACGCCAGCGGCTTTCTGAGCAACTCGAAGGCTAGCGAGCGCGAACCGCGCCGGGCACCAGCCAGGCATTGCCACGCGCGCGCCAGCCAAGAATCACCACGCGCAGCAGAAGGAACCAAGCGATTGCCCACCAAATACCCGTGATACCTAGGTCGTAATGCACGACCGACCAGGCCGCAGGAATGAACCCGGCCAGAACACCAATTTGAGCCCAGGCCAGGAAGCGAGTATCGCCTGCACCGATCAGTACCCCATCGAGAGCAAAGACTATTCCGGCGAGGGGCTGTTGCACCGCGACGACGAATAGTGCTCCACTCATGATCGCAATAACCGCGGGATCGGCACTAAACCACGACGGTAGCCACGGTTGCATGGCCACCACGAGCACACCGAGCACCACACCCATCCATACCGACCACCAAATGAGTCGGCGCGTGACGAGGCGCGAAGAAGAAATGTCGTTGGCTCCCAGCATTTTTCCTAGCAGCGCCTGACCGGCGATAGCGAGTGCGTCAAGGGCGAGTGCCAGAGCGAAGAACAGCGTGGCTGTGACGTGGTAGGCAGCGAGGTCAGCGTCGCCAATACGCGCGGCAACGCCGGCAGCAATAAGGAAAACCAGGCGAAGTGCGATGGTGCGCACAAAGAGTGGCACCCCATCGCGCGCCGAACGCAGCACACCGGCGCCGGTGGGGATGAGACTGATGCGTTCGCGGTGAGCAAGTCGCAGCAGGACGGCACCGTAGGCGATGAGGCCGAGCAGTTCGGCGAGTGCTGTGCCCAAAGCCGAACCGGCGATGCCCCAACCGAGGCCGAGTACGAACACCAAACTCAGCACAAGATTGAGACCAACCTGGGCCAGGGTGACGATCAGCGTGGTGCGTGTGTCTTGTAGGCCGCGCAGTACACCGACACCGGCAAGCACGCCGAGCATTGCCGGGAGGGATAACGCAACGATGCGCATGTACGTGACGGCAAAGTCACTGACCTCCCCGGTGGTGCCAAGCGCGGTGGTCAGCGTTGGTGCGGCGAACCACACCACGGCGCCGAGTACGGCACCCAGGCCAAGGCCAAGGAGCATGCCCTCGAGGCCCTGGGCGAGTGCACCGGGGCGGTCACCGGCACCGATTAGGCGGGCGACGGCAGCTGTGGTGGCGTAGGCCAAGAACACACACAATCCGACGATGGCCGCGACAACCGTGGTGGCGGCGCCTAAGCCTGCGAGTGGAGCAGTGCCCAAAGTGCCCACGATGGCGGCATCAATGAGTAGGAACACCGGATGCGCCACGAGGGCTCCGAAGGCCGGCACGGCCAGCCGCAGGATGTCCTTATCCCAGGCGCGGCGGCGTCGGCGGCGCTCATCGCGCATGGGTGAACGCCCCTGCGATAACCCCGGCTCAGCCACAGACCCGACCGTACTCCGGTGGACAACGAGTCCCCTTTTGTTCATCTTGGGGTTCCTTGATCGTCATCACTCAACCAATTGTTACCCACAGGCCGTGGAGAAAGGTTTCACACGTCGTAGGCTTGTAGATGTGGAAAAATGTCCGTCATCCCCAGGTCTATCCACAACATGCAAGCAGGCATCGTGGCGTGTCTCCCCGGTTTATCCACAGGAGCGTCCACAGGGGTCATAGACAGCGCGACTGCTAGCCCCTAGCGTTCACTCCGGTCAGGCACAGCCGGCTGCCAAGGCGCCGATGTCAGACCCACACGGTAGACACATCTTCATCTGCGCGGGCGAGTCATGTCGTTCATCTGAATCGGGAGGTTCATCTTGAGTGTGGCCGAATTGCCCTCTGCTTCGCGCGAGGCCTTTGACCGCACCCCACCTCAGGATCTCCACGCCGAACAGTCGGTTCTTGGCGCCATGATGCTCAGCAAAGACGCCATCGCCGATGTCGTGGAAGAACTCCGCATCGACGACTTCTACAAGCCGGCCCACGCCACCGTCTATGCGGCTGTGCTCGATCTTTACAGCCGAGGCGAGCCAGCCGATGCGGTCACCGTGGCCAATGAACTCACCCGCACCGGCGAACTCAATCGCATCGGTGGCACGCCCTATCTGCACACGCTGGTCTCACTTGTGCCCACGGCCGCTAACGCGAGTTACTACGGCCGCATCGTCAAGGAACGATCCGTTTTGCGTCGGCTAGTCGAGGCGGGCACTCGCATCGTGTCGATGGGTTACTCGGGTGAGGGTGAGGTCGACGATGTTGTCGATCGTGCCCAGGCCGAGGTATACGAGGTCACCGAAAGACGCACCAGCGAGGATTACCTGCCGCTGCGTGACCTCATGGATGGTGCACTCACGGAGATCGAGGCCATCTCCAACCGCGGTGGCCAGATGGTGGGTGTGCCAACAGGTTTTGCTGATCTTGATTCCCTCACTAATGGTCTTCATGCCGGGCAATTGATCATTCTTGCGGCCCGACCCGCACTCGGTAAGTCAACGCTGGCGCTCGATATTGCGCGTTCGGCCAGCATCAAGCACAATCTGACCAGCGTGATTTTTTCCCTGGAGATGAGCCGCAACGAGATCATCATGCGGCTGCTATCTGCCGAAGCGCAGGTGGCGTTGCACCATATGCGCGCGGGTTCAATGTCTGACAACGACTGGACAAAACTGGCGGCCAAGATGGGCACCGTGAGTGAGGCGCCACTGTTCATTGACGACTCCCCGAACTTGACCATGATGGAGATTCGCGCCAAGTGTCGCCGATTGAAGCAACGTCATGACCTACGCCTGGTGGTGGTCGACTACATGCAGCTCATGACCAGTGGCAAGCGGGTCGAGAGCCGCCAACAGGAGGTATCGGAGTTTTCCCGCTCACTGAAGTTGCTGGCCAAGGAATTAGAGGTTCCGGTGATCGCCGTCAGCCAGCTCAATCGCGGCCCCGAACAGCGCACCGATAAGCGACCCATGCTCGCTGACTTGCGCGAGTCAGGCAGCCTTGAGCAAGACGCTGACATGGTCATCCTGCTGCACCGCGAAGACGCCTACGAGCGTGAGTCCCCGCGCGCGGGTGAAGCCGACTTCATCGTGGCTAAGCACCGCAACGGACCTACCTCGACAATCACCGTTGCCTTCCAAGGCCATTACAGCCGCTTCGTCGACATGGCCCAGCAGTAGCGATCGTCGATGATCACGCCCGCGAAACGATGGGCGGTGGTGGGTGACTGATCCAGTGTTTGTTGTTGTGTTGGTTGGTGAATTGTAGGCCTTGGTTGGCGTTGCCTTCGATTAACCAGTGGTCGTGGTGGATGAGCTGGTGGTGGTAGTAGCACAGGCCGGCGAGGTTGGTCATGGTGGTGTGACCGCCGTGGGAGGCGTAGATGATGTGGTGGACCTCGTCGATGCGTTGACGACAGTGGGGGAACCGGCAGTGGGTGT
>Ga0129324_10000154_pt1 | contig 47451 bp, 56 predicted proteins | sample CPBDNA_7_FD_96879 | JGI IMG/M metagenome (GOLD analysis project Ga0129324, IMG submission 96879) | Freshwater to marine salinity gradient microbial communities from Chesapeake Bay, USA - CPBay_Spr_15_0.2_DNA | ecosystem: Environmental > Aquatic > Marine > Coastal | place: USA: Chesapeake Bay... | reverse complement strand
TCTAATGAAACAAATAAGTATTGATTCCACTGTCGATAAGCTAACAGTGAGAGTAAGTAGCGCAGGTCAAGATTCCGTTAAGTCCCCTTATTTCCCTAAGGCCAAAGATAATTTCACAATTGTTGAATATCCTTTTGGTAATTTTACGGCCAACTTGGCACGACCTAGTGGGCCCCAGCGTTTTATAAAGCTGAAATTAACTCTTTTAGTTGAGACACCTTTAACCAACAATCTTGCTGAGATCATCAACAAGACCCCAACATTACGAGATCAGATTATCGGTATTCTCAATACAAAAGAGCCAAAAGATATTCTTAAATTAGAGGGAAGAGAAGTACTCAAAAATATTCTCGAAGAACATATCAATAGTAAATTAAAGGACGATAAAGTTAGAGACGTTCTTTTTACTCAGTTCACAGTCAATTAGGAAAAGGCCAATTTCATACAAAAAATTGAGCCTCCAGCCTTTTTAAACTCACTCGTATCAAGCTCATGAACAGTAAAATTATGATTTTCAAGTTTCTCTTTTAGAGTAAGAGTTCCCTGTGGAATAAGTACGTTATGCCCATCAACGCTCCAGCTGTTGCAGGCGAGAGTTTCTTTGGCCTCTTCGTAAGGAACTTCGATGGTGACAGGAAAGAAGCTGTCTATGATCTCCTGAGACTCTTCGCTAAATGCCTTTGGTGTCCATACGACAGTTTTACTGTCGAGAATGCACATACAGGTATCAAGGTGATAAAAATTTTCATCAATAAGTTTTAAAGGAACTACTGCAAGACCCAGAGTATCACCTAAGTGCTCAACTGCTTTTAGGTCTGTACGAAATCCATGGCCACACCAAAGAAGATCCATTCCAAAGTGCCAAAGAGCATCTCCTGTCCCTTCAAACTGCTCAACTTCGTCTGGCAAATGCTTGGCCTCAATGCCGTGATTTTCAAAGAAGTCTTCAAAGAAGGGGACTTCGCCCTTTCTCTCTTCATGGGTCATCTTGCTTAAAATAATATGTCTTGAATCGACTGACAGTGATTGATTCGCTGCAAAAACCATGTCAGGAAAACCTTCTTGACCTGGAATGACGAAAACCTTCAGACCCAACTCTTCTATTTTGGCCTTTAGTTTTTCCCACTGAAAAAGCGCCCGCTTTTCGTCAATTATAGGTAATTGCCCTTCCCCATCAACCATATGCGGATTAATCTTGTAGGTAACATTGTAGTAATCCGGCTTTACCATTAGAACCTTTCTTGGTCCGTCATATGGAGAAAAAGGATAATTTTTTAACTCTTCGAGAGTTTTTATAACAGGCATGAAACCTCAGAGATTGGGTAAAAAAATCTATAATGCCACTAATTGAATTATAACACTAGGAGGGATTTTGCCCTACATAGAGCAAGAAATCGGTAAAACATTTTATATTTCTAAAGGCCGAGGAACTAAAGATAACCTGCCGATTATTGGCCTTCATGGCGGACCTGGCGGAACCCATCTTTCTCAATATTCCTTAACTTGGTTAGGCGATGAAAGAAGGGTCGTTCTTTACGACCAAATCGGTTCGGGACTTTCAAGCTCCATCGAAAAGAAAGACATGAAGATAGAGACCTTTGTTAATAATTTAGAGGCCCTTGTCTCTCACCTGCGGATTGAACGCTTTCATCTTCTTGGATCGAGTTGGGGAACAACTTTAGCACTCGAATACTATTTGCGAAAAAAGGGTCGGGGAGTGGCATCCTTAACTTTCCAATCACCAATGTTTTCCACAAAGATATGGGAGCAAGACGCAAACCGCTTAATTAAGAAAATGCCTAATGAAACACAGAAGGTAATTAATTACTGTCAGGAAATAGGTGCCACGGATTCATTGGTCTACAAAAAGGCCGTAAAGAATTATTATGCCAAACACGTCTACCGCCTTAAGAGTCGGCCTGAATGGGCACCGCCGCGTATAATTAACCATCATGGAGAGAGAGTATATGGCCATATGTGGGGACCAAGTGAATTTTGTTCTACTGGCACCTTAAAAAAATATGACCGTCTCAAAGATCTCACCAAGGTAAAAATTCCGACACTTTTTATTGTCGGCCAATATGATGAAGCAACTCCAGAGAGTGCCCACAGGTTCTCCAAAAAAATAAAAAATTCACAGGTTGCCGTTATCAAGGGTGCCAGTCACTCTGTATTTACAGAGAAGCCTGAAGCTAGTCATAAGAAACTAAGAAAGTTTTTGAAGGATGTTGAGCATGGCCTTTAAACTAAACTTGATTACAAAAGCTCAAGGGTAGGGGACAGGGCACATTATAGATGTTATAAAGAATAAACAAAAAAAAGTAGAGATTTAAATGGCAGAACTTTTTTACATTAATGATGAAGGCGACAATGTCCACACTGCTCAATTTTTAAAGAACAGAGGATCTTGCTGTCGCACCAATTGTCTTCACTGCCCTTACGGCACAACCTTAAATAGTTTTGGACTCGAGTTCAAGCAGGTTGATCAAGTGAACATGAGTAAAGCTAACGCGATCATCACAGAGGCCCTCGGCGATCAAGATACCTTAGGTCAAAATCTTTTGAATGAGGCCTTCGGAAATAAAAGTAAGAACAAAGTAACCAAGTTCAATTTTAAAGATTATTACTTTTTTTCTCTTAAGGGAGTTACTGCGGGCCTTGTAAAAAAGGGCAGGTTGCAACTAAAAGATATTTTTCTAAAAAATCACTTCGGTGAGCAAGAACTAGATTTGCCCACCGTAGAAACCTTTTTCACTAAAGAATAGATTCGATTTTTTTAGTAAGGTCATTTGAAAGAGGAGTAACTGAGCTTTTGAAGCGGCCAACAACCTTTCCCTCTTTGTTAACAAGAAACTTTTCAAAGTTCCAACCAATATCACCACCACCATTTAGAAGGAGCTTAATAAGTTCGGGCTTCTTATTTCCGATAACTGGTGTTTTTGTTGTTAGAGGAAAGGTGACTCCGTACTTAAGGCGACAAAATTTGGCGACCTCTTTATTACCTTCTGGTGTTTGACCACCAAAATCATTTGAAGGAACTCCTACTATCATAAAGTTCTTGGCCTTATATTTTTGGTAGAGCTTTTCTAAATCATCAAGCTGACCAGTATAGCCACACCTTGTCGCGACATTAACAAAGAGCACTGTTTTGCCCTTAAGATCAGCGAGTTTAAGCTTTTCCCCGTCTGTTTTTACAACTTCAAGACTATAAAGATCTCCAGCAAATACATGTGCCATACTCATAAAGAGAGCTAAAATAACATTTCTAATTTTCATGATTCCTCCATTGAACATAAACTATAGGCCTAGACTATAAGAGTGTCGCTAGAAAGGTGGTAGACAAGGCAATTACTTTTTGGGACGTACTTCGTGGCGAAAGAAGATACCAGTATCACCAAATTCAGAGGACAAGAAAGGGGAGGTCGTAATAACATCAGCGATTTTCACTGAGTCCTTTAAGAACGCTTCTGCATTCTCGTCTTCATAATCGTAGTAATTGAACTTTGAATGCTTCTGCGCAACAGCATAAATACTATAGAGCAGAGTGCCAGCAGGAATTTTGTGAAAGTCTTCTCTTACATCATGCTTATCTGAGCTGCCCTCTAGCTTAGGGTTTGGCACAAAAAATACCTGACGTGGAGCTCTTGGAGAGGAGACCTTTTCTCCTTGGGCATTAAGATCACCAAAGTGGGTCATGAGCAATTCTTCTGGGTAATCTGTGACCCGCTTAAAGATGCCATGAACCAGTTTAAGTCCAATGTCGCGACCGATAGGCACAATATTTGAGAGTGGGTTTTCAAAGAAATTGTAATTATCTTCTTGGCCATCAAGGCGATAGAGCGCAGAAACATTTGCACTTGGAACCCCATTCCTTAAAACTTTAAGAGCTAGACCTGGTGCAAATTTTCTTTTCTTAGTTGGACGATAAGTAATGCTTAATCTCATCAATGCACATTCTGCACCAGAAAATACTCCCGTATAAGAGCTACTCTCTGTTGGAATAATTTTAACCTTAGCTACTGATCCTCTACGGTGTAAAAACTTCTTCCATTTCTTTGGAGCCACATCAGAATTCAAGGATTTCTTCTTGGTCATTTCTTGAACAGTCATGCCCAAAAGTTGAAGGGCGCCAAATTTATGATATTCGGGTAAAGCAGAATGCTGAGTCTTTTCAACCTCTTCCCATAGAATACTTTGCTTTTCACAACCACTAAGGTTTTGATAATTTGATGATAATGAAAAACCGGCAGAGCTAACACCAGAGTAAACAAATGCTAACAAAACTATAGTAAGAAACTTCATGTTGATCCTCTTTTATTTAATATGACTACTTAGTTTCACCTTCACCATTTTCGGGATGTTCGTAATACATTAAGAAGTCTTCTGGATGTTCTGGATCAACAAGTACTAACTCAACAACATCTTGATTCAACGCCTTTGTTGCATCAAAAATGTCGATAAATAAACCTATACGTGAGGATAATTCGCTATTTGTCTTCTTATTACTTTTAATTGGTTTAAAAAGAAACATACCTTCTGCCGGCTCTATCGTCTCATAGGTACCTTCAAGGAAGGCACTCTTTTTATTTGTAAACATTCTCCCTCTCGACCTTTTAGATTTTTTTGCCATTGCGGGATTAATTTTAAAGGTGCTTATATTTTGATTACCTTCGTTTTTCAGATCTAGGACGACATCGTTAAGGCGACCATAAGCAGATAGGTAAGGTCCAGGAAGAAAGCTCTTTCTCCATGTAGAGTCTAAACCAATCTTTTTATAAACGAAGCTAGCGATTGTGTACTGGATACCATTATATTTTTTATCGTTGTCTTCTGGAAAGAAGATTTCCTTAGGTTGTCCCTTTCCTCCATTAGACGTGATAATTGCACCTTCTAGTGGATGTTCCAGATCTGAACCCTTCTTCAGCTTAAGATGACGAGGCTTATCTGTTGATACTACAACAAGTTTCTCTCCATCTACCTTAATAGGGTAGAAGTGAAACTCACCCTCAATCGCTGTTGGTGTCATTTTGTAGACCTCAATTTTACTCGTGATGTCTTTTAAATAACCAATAATTTTATTAATCGCTGGCGCCTTAGCTGCGGCCACATATTCAGGGAACATATTAAGGAGATTTACATATTCATGGATGAGAGCGTAATAGCTTCCTTTTTCACCTTCTATTTCATGTAGATATAATCGAGAAGCTGCATTATTTGGCCCCTTATGAGCAAACTTATAGTCAGCGACTCCGAGGTATGATCCCGTTAAATCCCTACCAAAGCTGGCCGGCCTTCGCCATTCATTTACAGTCGAACAGGAACCAAGGATTAAAAGAGAAAAGAAGAATAAAAGTGATTTCATAATGAAGCCCTCTGATAAAATTAAAACATCTTTATATTCTCACGTTAAAAAGCTGAATGGTATGCGCCAATTTTTGCCCCATCAAATTACTCAGTTACTGGGATACGGCAAAAATAAAGCATTATTTACACGATTAACCAAAATCTCTCTACATGTTATTCTTTTAGAGGATTTAACCCTCAACTGGAGGCACTTGTGTATAAAGTGGACAACTTACTATTGATACTGGTCTTAGTATTGGCATCATGTACCGGCAATAAGAATATTAAAAGAGAGCTATCTTCTGAAAAAGATCCTCGTACAAAAGAGCAGGCCGATCAAGATTATTGGGAACACCGAGGTAAAGATTGGTCAAAGTTCGGCTATGACGGTTACACCGGTAAGAAGAATAAATTAAAATTTGTAGGTGCTGTCGGTTCAAAGAGTAATCTTAAATACTCGCTTGAGCTCTCTGGCAGGAGACAAGAGCTCCTTGAAGAGAACCTCTTTGATACAGGTGTTAGTCCAAATGAAAATATCGACTGCGATAAAGTCATGAAACGTGTTCACCGTAGTGCTTATGGAGATTGTTACTTTCATAAAAACCCTGAACACCTAAGTGATAAAGATAAGAATCTCACCAATCAATTAAGAATGGGTGCTGTTCATCAAAGATTTGGTCGTAATATTAACCCAGATACAATTGCGGAAACTTCGAAACAGGACCTCATGACACCAAGTCCATTAGAGATCAGTGAAAAGCTTCTCTCTAGGAATGGTAAACAAGTTGATGCTCCTGTTATTAACGTTTTAGCGACTGCTTGGCTTCAGGCCATGAATCATGACTGGTTTACTCACGGCAAGAATTCAAAAAGCAAGTCCTACAATATCGATGCTCATAAGTCTCACGAACACTTTAAAGGTGGCATGAAAATTCCTGCTACCCAAACAGAATCAAACAAAGAAAAGTCTTTAGAAAGTCATGGCTATGATAAAACTTTTAGAAATAGAGTGACTCACTGGTGGGATGCTTCACAGATTTACGGAAGTGACCCTGAAACCATTAAAAAAGTAAGAAGTGAATACAACTCAAAAGGAGTACCTACGGGCCGTCTCCTTCCTGATGGTAAAATCGCAGTAGATGCAAAGAACCGCCGTTTGGTTTATGGAAAAGATGGTCTTCCTATTACTGGATTTCACGACAATTGGTGGGTTGGTCTCGAGTTAATCCACACGCTTTTCCATCTTGAGCACAACAGTATCGTTGACAATATTTTAAAGCCTAGAATAGGAAAAGAAATTTGTGTGCCTGCAAAAGGAAAGAGATTTTCTAAATCAGAATGTAATGATGTCCTTTTCGAAAAGGCACGAATGATTACATCAGCGTTGATGGCCAAAATTCATACGTCTGAATGGACTCCGGCACTTCTTGACAATGAAATGCTTCAAATTGGTATGAGAAGTAACTGGTATGGGATGAAGGAAGTCTCTGGCATCAGCCTACCGGCCCTGAGAGGAAAAGTAGATGGTGGTATCAAACACTTGATCTCAGGACTTGTGGGAAAAAAGACTCTTGATCTCTACTCGGTGCCTTTCACTTTAACAGAAGAGTTTGTGGCCGTTTATAGAATGCATCCTCTTGTACCCGATTTCGTTAACGTAAGAAATGACAAGACTAATAAAGTGACAGGAAAAGTTTCGACTCGTGAAATGATCTTTCGTCAGGCCAAAGACACGTTTACAAAGCACGGTTCCGCCACATGGTTGAACTCTTTTGGTACTTCATTTCCTGGAGCGATGACTCTTCATAACTACCCAACTTGGATGAAGAATTTTGTCGCTGAAAGAAATACTGGTAAAGGCCATGGAGATTCCATAAAAATGGACATGGGCGCTGTAGATATCTTTCGTGATCGTGAAAGAGGAGTGCCAAAGTACAATGATTTCCGTAGAGCGCTTAATTTACCAGCGATTAGATCATTTGAAGAACTTACGCCAAACAAAGATGACGTGAAGGTCTTAAAAGAGATTTATCAAGATGACATTGAGTCCATGGATCTTTTGATAGGAACACTTGCAGAAGCTGATCGCTATCCAGGATTTGCTTTTGGAAATACTCCCTTCTATATTTTTGCCCTAATGGCATCAAGAAGACTTATGGCAGATCCATTCTTTTCTGATTACTATACTGCTGAATACTACACTAAAGGTGGTATCAAGCACGTTCAGAAACAAAATATGGCAGATGTAATTATTAGACATTTTCCTGAATTTAAAGATCGTTTCTACGGTAAAAGAAAAGTTTTTCCTGGTGACAAGATGGTCGTAAAAAACGCCTTTCGTCCATGGCTACCTGTTTATAGTGACGTAAAAAAGGCCATCAAAGATATGGATGGCCTGTAAGTTAAAAAAAGTTTTACAATATGAAAGGGTGCTTTTAAAGCACCCTTTTTTTTTCCTCTATAGTTGAATAGTTTTTTGACGCTCCCTTCTTAGCTTTAATGCAGATTTTAAAAAGAGTAAGAATACTTTAAAGAGATACCTCTCTCTTTAATCGCGGTAGGATATTTAGCATCACTATCATTATTACTAAAGCCTCGTATAATGCTACCTTGGTCACCTTCAGTTGAGGAAAAGGAAATCGATCCACTAAAAGAGTGACCCCTAGATCGGCCGAATGAGAAGTTAAATTTATTTTCAAGTCTGTTATCTGTTAAACCAGCATAAACAAGATTATTGTAAAGTATATTTTCTGAATCAAGGTATCCATTTATATAATAGCGACCAATATATCCAACGGAGAACCATGAGAAACTCTTCTCAAGTGTTACTGAAAGTCTAAAGGTCTTAAAATCTGTTAACTTATTGGCCTCATCACCGGACTTTTCAAAAGAAAACTCATAATGATAGTTGGCTCCAGTGCCACCGACTCCAATACCAACTGTTTGATAGGTAAATTCGTTATCCACTTCAACGGGCCCACTAGAATCACTCGTAAAAGTGGATGAACCATATTCAAAGTAATAACCAACATTAAGACCAAAGTTAAAGACAGAGCCTATGCGGACAATTTTAGTACTACTTTCAAAAGCAAAGTTACTCTCATAAGATAAATTGTCATAAGTACCACTGTAGTTCTCCTTATATTCAGATTCAACCATTCCTAGAGTTAGGCCGAAAAAACGATTAAAACTAAAGCTACCAAGAAAGTTTCCGTATTGAAGCTTAGTCTCATTTTCATCACGGCTTTGGTCACTAGAGAGTGTGTTTGTGCGTGATCCAGATGATGTGTCGAGGAAGATCTCAGAAGTTAGTCCACTACTTCCTTTTCCACCATAGAAAGCGGTTATACGATTTAAGTCCACTTCTGAAGTCGCCGTGGACCCACCCGAAATCCTATTGAGGTCTTGTTTTTTTTCGATTTGTTCTTTCTTACCATTGATAGAGAGAACTCTGGCCCGCCTTTGTGAAACAACAGCAGGGTTCAAGGATTTCGTTTCCTTAAAAAGCGAGGGCCCAGTTACCTGACCAAAACTATCTAAGGAAAGTAATAATAAAGAGAGAAGTATCCAATAATTCATAATTGTTGAAGATTTTATCATATTTCGAGTAAGTTTATTTTTGAGGAAATGTTATCTCTTTAAGAAGAAATAAGTGGGTATGCTCTTCTCAGATTTTCTCTTCTTATTGAGACCTAAATCTTAAATGGTCTTCACTTCCCTTATTCTTTTTAATTTTGATAAGATAGTGGCATGAAAAACTCTTCCTTCTCTCTTCTCTTTACAAGTTGGATTATTGCTACAGTTGCGACTCTTGGTAGCCTATTCTTTAGCCAAGTGATGGAGTTTACTCCCTGCGTACTTTGTTGGTACCAACGAATCGCGATGTATCCTTTGGTTATCATCTTACTTGTTGGTGCACTCAAGGCACCAGAGTCGACCTTTCTCTTTAGTGCGCCCTTGGTTTTGATTGGCTGGATAATCGCTTTTTACCATAACCTTCTTCATTATGAGATCGTACCCGAAAGCGCTTCTCCTTGCTTGGAAGGAGTTTCCTGCTCCACAGTTTATATTGAATGGTTTGGCTTTATAACCATCCCCATACTTTCTCTCTTAGCTTTTACAATGATTGGTATACTACTCATTTACTTTAAAAGGACGACAGTCGATGAAAAATAATAAAACCTACCTCTTTGTTGGTGTTGGTGCCCTTCTTCTTGGATGTTTTCTATTAGGGATAAAGTTTTATAAAGACTCACAAAAAGAAAAAATTTCTTTTATGGCCCAAAATAATGCTAAAACATTTGTGCGAGAGCATTCTCCTCGACTTGGAAATCCAGATGCGAGAGTCTATCTTGTCGAGTTCTTAGATCCAGAGTGTGAAAGCTGTCGTCAGTCCTATCCATTAGTTAAAGACCTTTTATCTAAATACAATGGTAAGGTTCAGCTTATTGTCCGTTATGCGGCCTTTCATGGAAACTCAAAAACTGCTATTGCTGCCGTTGAAGCCGCTAAGAAGCAGGAAAGGTATTGGGAGGCTTTGGGTCTCCTCTTTGAAACTCAGCCTCAATGGGGAAGTCATCATAATCCTCAGATTGATTTAATCTTCGATTTTCTTCCTAGAGTCGGTATAGACGTGGAAAAATTAAAGACCGATATGCTAGATGAGGGTATCGCCAAGATTATCGAGCAGGACATGGCCGACTTAAAGACATTGGGAATTCGTGGAACCCCCACCTTCTTTGTGAATGGTAAGAAGCCTGGAGACTATAGCTTTCAGGCCTTAAGCTCTCTCGTTGCCCAAGAAGTTGAGGCCGCCTATCCTCAGTAGCTAATTCCTAAAAGTAGTTACTGGAGACTTTCAGCTTATAAGGATTGTACAGATCAACTCTTAGGCCGAAAGTTGGCGATAAAATAAGTAGCCGTTAAGAACCATCAAAGCAAATGCTGGAAGAATCAGATGGTATGGATCCTTTATGCGCAGACGAACAATGACTCCCATGAGCATCAAAATAGCTAATCCGCCCGTCGAAAGTAGATAGATAGGCTTTGAGTAGAAGAGGCCAACGAGTGAGCCCAAACCACCTAAAGTTTCTAACAAACCTGTTAACATGCGATAAGGAAGAAGCCCGTAGCGGGTAAATTCTAAGACCATATGATCTGTGCTTAGGCACAGTATTCCATAACCTAAGAAAGTAAGGCCTGAAAGAATGGTGAGAATTACATCAACAGACAAAGTCATACGACAGTCTAACAATTTCTTAGTTCAGCTAATAGCTTTTTTAGCTCTACACCCTTAAAATCTAATTAGTTCTTAATATTTGGAGAGAAAATGACCATAACTTTATCTATAGCGGGTATTCTGAGAGTCTTAATCGTAACTTCTATTTTCTTTGTATGGGTCGTTCGATACGACAATATAATAAATGAATTTAAGGAATACTCTTTTCCAGACTGGCTTCGTGATCTCGTTGGAATAATGAAGATGACTTTTTCTCTCATGTTATTGATAGGGGATCAAGGAATGGTAAAATGGGGAGCACTTGGTATAGCTATTCTTATGGTTGCCGCTCAAATAACTCACTTTAAATGTGGTACAGCTTTTAAAAGAAGACTTCCCTCAGTAGTTTTATTATTGGCCAGCGCTTATATCTTCGTATCGCTAAGATAAGGTTAGATAAGAACCTATAAGTCTCGCTGTTTTACTCGGCGCTTATAGTAATGCCTTACTTAGTATCGACGAACTCAGCCGTATAAGACTTCTTTAGAGTATGAAGTTTAACCTTTCCATAGACCTTATCATGGCGATTTAACCTGTAACTAACATCTATTAGTTTTATATCATTTAGAATCTTTTCAGCATTCTTATCACTCAACTCATACGTACATAGAGGAATACGGTTAGCAAAGATGGAGCCACCCATACCTCTCGTTTGTTGAGGTGCAGATATTCTTTTTACATTAAAATAACAGCTCGCCTGAGCTTCACTTTCGGGTGCCTTAAGCTGGATGGCCAAGTCACCTGACTTTCCCACTAATTCAAAATCAAGATCAATGGCCATTTCTGGTATTTTAATTTGCCCCTGCACTTTTATGTTTTTAGGCAAATCTTGAGCCGATAAGTTTAGTGTAAGTAATAGAAGAGATAATAATTTCATTGTCTACATACCCTTGCTGTATTTGTTCCACAGTGTACCTGACCCCATAAAAGGTGATAGCCCATGTCATGAGCGAATTTCCCCGTAACGCCGACGGCCGCCAATTCTTCTTCTACATAATCATCAAAAGGTTTAAAATAGGTTCTAGGCATAATGATGGTAGAGCTGCCACTATTGTTAGGATGAACAACTCCATTGACCAGGTCGGGGGCATAGGACAGACCATCTCTAAAAAATACAGGCACATCAATAACTGGGGGATCACTACAGCCAGAGGTTTGAGAGAGTTCCGCTAATAGTTCCCTTTTATTATTTTCCATGATCTGGGATATGGGAATACTATCTTCAGGACCCTCCTCTAAGTTGATTCTCTTGAGGATTTTAAACTCATCACTTTTCACAAAACTTTCAACACTTTGACTATCGATGCAGTTTCTAGAGTATATGTCGTTAATTTCAGATTCACTTATTCGTCTATTGGCATATTCTCTTTGTAAGCTAGCATAACTAACTTCCATGCAACGATGATCTTCAGGAGTAGCATCTAAGTTTAAGGCAATAGCACCAGCATGTGCTTTTGATAGAAAGATCATTTCGAGTATTGTCGGTTTTACTGAACTTGATGAGGGCCTAGGGACTGGTCGCAGACTTTCTGCTGGAGCAAACTCACTAGTGACCTGAGCTTCCATAAGCTCAAAAGCTTTCTCAGGACTCGCAAGCATAACGGCAAAGTTACATGGGGCAGGTCTATTAGTTTTCACTATATTTATAATTTCATCGACATGACCTACTCTAAGAAAAGATGTATCCAGATCTAATACTTTATTACCGGCCGCTTCAAGAGCTGTCCGCTGCCTTCTTTGAGCAGAAGTTTCAACTGGAAAAGTTCTACTGGGAAAACCTCCATTTTCGCCATACCCGGGTGTCTTTAAGATTCCTCTATAAATAGTACCGCCTGGCATTGTTTCTAAATTCCCACCACTATTAAGACTATTATTATCCGCATTTAAAGGGTCCACCATATCGGGAGGAACAAGGTAGGGGATATCGCAACTTTTAGCGATTTGACAGGCCAAGCGATCTTTATAGTTTGTTTCAAATTCTCTTTGGTGCTCTAGTTGATAAAGAGCAGGCTTTCCATCGAGAGTCATGAATTCAAAAGAATCCTGCATCCATCTATCAACACTCGGGGTTGTGGCAACATCCACAATATTAATTCTCGGGTTATTAAGTAAGCCGATCAAAGCCTGATCGCCTTTTAGGACATCAATTAAGTCTCTAGGTAGGACAACATTAAACTTTCCACTGGGATTATCTGAAAAATAGTTTGTAATGATGTCAGTGAGAAAAGCTGAGTTGTTACCACTATAGAGTCCAAAGAGTGCACCACTAGGAAAAGAGTGGTCAAGCCCCTTAACGCCATCATCGGTATTTGGACAATCGGGAACTTCTACGCCACTACTTTGATAGCTTTCAGTAGAAGCAATACATTGATTCATTGTGGTCAAGTCTAGGAGGCCACCTAAAGTATCGTCAATTGCTGCCAGTCCGCAGCTTGAAATATTCTCAGCCGTTTGTTTGCACTCTTCAATATTTCCAAACCCATTTTGAACACTATTTAAGGTTCCAAGTGTGTTCTCGGCCCATGTTGAATTCCAACATGTAGTCATAATGGAAAGAATAAAAAATGCTGTCCTCACCTGAACATAACCTCTTTAAAGTTGGATGCTTAAAAATGAACTCTATCTCTATACTTTATCGTCTTTTAATAAAAAACAGTTAAATACGGCGACCAATCAAGTAATTACAGATAGTTATAGGTAAAAGATAGGGAGGTCCTACGCCATAGAAAGTTTCCACCTGAAACAAAAAGCATTTAGGGTTATCATCTTTTAATAAAATATTTCATAAGTCATTAAGACTGATTAAGGAGCCATTAAAGATGACAGCGAAGATGACAGCAAAGATGATAAGAAAAGGGTCCCAACAACTTGCAAAAGATTTGGAAGAACTGTCGAAGGCGATTGAAACGTTACCTCTATTGAGTAGTGATAATAAAAATTTCAGCTCCCACTAAAAATTATTAGTGCTGAGACCCTTTCAAGTATTCCAAAGAATTACTACCTTAATATAGACGACAACACGCCAGAAGAAGATCGGGAGATACTTTTAGTTACAACCTACAAGGTAGTAAGCTCTGATCAAAATGGTTCGATCTTACTCATTCAACCAATAACCATGACCGATATGTATAATATAAAATTCCCAAACCCTCAGCAAAATATTGAAAAAAGTAACCAAGAAGTCAAAGAGTCTAAAAAGAGTGAAGAGGACGAATTCGATTCTTTATTAAACGGGTTTGATTCTGACAGGAGTTCTGATGAAAGCTAACAGTCAGAAAACCGAAATATCTTGGAGCTATTCCGTTAAAAGAGGTTTTATTGAAGATGAGTCCTTTGTTGCAAAGGCCCTCTTTACACCAATAGATTTTGAAATTATTGATTTAAGCAAAGAAGAAATAAAGATCAAGATTGAAGAGAAAGTTAGTTCCCTAGGAGCAAAGAAGATAATAATTTTTCTCTTTAATCCTTCATTTTGCGAAAAACACCCTTTAGATGATGAACGCTGTAATGACCTCATAAACCTATTAGTTTCACCTTTAGAACCTCGTACTGGTCATGAAGCATCCGTGCAAAGAATATTAAAATCATCAGAACTCTCACAGGAGATGGCGCCTTACTTATTATATTACAGTTTTTATTATCCAGAAATATCAGACCAAGTCATACCTCTTATTAATCTTGAACCATCGAACACAGTGTCTGCTAAAGTTATTTCGACGATTGGAAAGCTACCAGATCATTTTGAAAAGGAATTTGGAGTTATTCTATTAACAGTCCTTAGCGAAGCAGGAGTTGTCGATCATAGAGTACAAAAAACAATACTTAACTCAGTTTTGCGACTTGTGTCTCTACATGTTGAAGGCTCCACAGACATTGCCTCTCAATACTTCAAATCTCTACAACCTGTTGCTATCCAGAATAATGATACTTCGATGATCGACCTATTAGAGATGCTCCTACCCTTTGCAAGCGATAATTTCAAAAGTGAGCTTACTGAATTGTATGTACCACTTAAGAAAAAATCGCCTGAAGAATTATTAGCATCACTTTTTAATGATGACTGATTTCCTACCTACTCAAGAACTTCGATGCTCACTCTTGCAAATGGAGCATGAAATCCATCCCCAAGAAGGGTAGAGATAGGCTCATGGGTTGTGTTGGCCTGATTGTTGATTGAGAAGTTGCCGCCGACATCTCCCCGTTCTGTACCCGCATCTATCGCCATGAGATCAATAGGTCTTTGAGTGCCACTAAAAAAACCAGTTTCTTTACTGAATAGTTTTAAAGCATTCAAACCCACAAACCAGTCTGGGCTTGGAGCTATCATAGAGGCGAATGAGAGGTAAGGGTGCTCTGGAGTGATCTCGACTTCAAAAGTTTGACTCGTCTGATTTCTAATAAACATATTTTTAGTTTCAATGATTTCGCCGATCTGGTTTAGTCTACTGGCGTCTGCGAGTTCGACTTTTAAGATGGCCGTTCTTCCAAGTTCTGATAAATCCTCTAGGCCAGGAGTAGAGAGACCACCTTGTTGAAACAAACTATATTCTTGATCATGCGACACCGCCAAGACAGGTGAGAAGTGAGCATTTTGTGGTGTTGCAAGATGATCTTGCTGATTCCAATTGCTCTCCAGGGTAATTCTATATTTCTTTGCCTGCAGTGTGCCTGAAGCAAAGAAAAGGAAAGTAATAGCAAATAATAAAGATGATTTCATGACGTCTCCTTGCGTTTTGTTAGGGAAAGATTACGAAAGAAAAAGAGTAAAAAAAAATGATTTTTAGGAACCCCATGCATTACCTAAGGCAATACATGACCTAAGTCAGATAACTATCAAGAATACATATAGGTTTACGAAAAAAGACAATCACTCAAGCTACTGATATTACGCAGGGAGTTATATGTTTTAGATAAAGCATGCTACTAATATCGGTTAAACCGATAACAACGATTTAAATTATCTATTTTCACTAAATAAGATAAATCTGTATTATAACGAAGAATTTAACTAGTTTTGGGGGTCCCTATGAAGAGTAAAATAACAGTCGCCTATGGAGATGGAATAGGCCCAGAGATCATGAAATCTGCTTTAGAGATTATGGAAAAAGCAGGGGCTCAACTTGATATCACAACAATAGAGATAGGGGAGAAGGCATACCTATCGGGTCACTCTTCAGGTATTTCCCCAGCAGATTGGGAAGTGATCATGGCAAACAAGCTTCTTTTTAAGGCGCCGATCACGACACCTCAAGGTGGTGGTTACAAGAGCCTAAATGTTTCTCTCAGAAAAACTCTAGGACTCTTTGCAAACGTACGCCCAGTAAAGGCGATCCATCCTTATATAAAAACTCATCATCCAGAACTCGATACAGTCATCATTAGAGAAAATGAAGAAGACCTTTATGCAGGAATTGAGCATCGCCAGACACAAGAGGTTTACCAATGTTTAAAGCTTATCACTAAGCCAGGAAGTGAAAAAATTATTCGCTACGCTTTTGAGTTCGCTAAAAATAATGGCCGAAAGAAAGTTACCTGCATGATGAAAGACAATATCATGAAGCTCACTGATGGGGTTTTTCATCAAACCTTTAAAGACGTCGCAAAAGAATACCCGGAGATTGAGACCAATCACTTCCTAGTGGATATCGGTATGGCGAGATTTGCCAACCAACCAGAACTTTTTGATGTCATTGTTCTTCCAAATCTTTACGGAGATATCATCAGCGATATTGCCGCTGAGATCATGGGTTCAGTAGGCCTTGCAGGCTCTTCAAATATTGGAGCAGAGTGTGCAATGTTTGAGGCGATTCATGGTTCAGCGCCCGACATCGCTGGGCAGAATTTGGCCAATCCATCAGGACTGCTAAAGGGCGCAATTCTTATGCTTAATCATTTAGGACAAAGTAAGGTTGCAGAAAAGATTGAGAATGCTTGGTTGAAAACTATTGAAGACGGCATTCACACCGGAGACATCTACTCAGAAGAAACAAGCAAGAAGAAAGTTGGAACTGATGAATTTACTGAAGCGATAATTGAGCGTTTAGGCGAAAAGCCTCTTAAGCTTCCTCAAGTAGAGTATCCTGAGAAGATTACGCCAATCAAAATTCAATTGAGTCCTGTTGTGCCCGTTAAGAAAACACTTGATGGCATCGATATCTTTGTTTGTGAAAATGATAGGAATCCGAACCTCTTAGCGTCCGCCTTAATCAAGGCCGTTGAAGGGAGTCCACTAAAACTCATCATGATTACCAATCGAGGTGTGAAGGTATGGCCAGATGGCAACCCCCACACCTTTTGTACAGACCATTGGCGTTGCCGTTTTATGGCCATTGATAACTGCTATATCTCAGATAAAGATCTCGTTGAACTTCAAAGAAAAATTATTTTCAAAAGTCTCGAAGTCATTAAGACTGAGAACCTTTACAACTTTGAGGGTAAACTAGGCTATTCTTTAGGACAGGGACAATAACATAAAACGTTAAATAGGTAAGGAGGTTCTCCTGAAGTGGCTAAATTATCACCATCTTATTTACTTCAGAGAAATTGCCACCCTAGGCAGTATTACTAAGGCTTCAGAGTCACTTAAAGTAGGTCAACCTGCTTTGAGCTCTCAGCTAAAGACCTTAGAGGATTACCTAGGGGTGAAACTCTTTGAAAGAAAGAATCGCAAGCTGACTCTAACCGAAGCGGGCAAAATAACCCTAGATTATGTAAACAAGATAAACACTCTCGGGCAAGAATTAATCAAAGTTGTGGACGAACGCTCATTTTCTAACGAAGTCCACTTAAGTATAGGGGCATTAGACAGTATCCCAAAGCATCTTATTTGCGACATCGTCGACTTTGCACACAAGAAGACTGGTTGTTTTTTATCGATATATGAAGATTCCAGTGAAGAACTTTTACGTCAACTTTTAGGACATTCAATAGAGCTCATTATTTCTGATCATGAAGTAAGAAGACTTGATAATCGTAAAGTTTTTTGTAAAGAAATTTTAAAGAAACCAATCTTTGCATATGCTGCTCCAAAGTATAAAGACTTGAAAAAAAGGTTTCCACTTTGCCTTGACGGAGTAAGCTGTATTGTTCCAACTATTCACTCAAAAATCAGGAGTGACATTGAAAGCTTCTTTCATTTCAAAAAAATAAAGCCAAAAATGATCGCCGAAACACAAGACACTTCTCTTCAGAAAATCCTTGCTGCTAAGGGGGATGGTGTTGTTTTTCTTCCAGAATTTACAACTAAAGAGCTAGTACAAAACAAATCACTGATTAAACTTGGAAAGCTGGAGGATATATATTCTTCCTACTATTTGATCTATGGCAATAGAGTCTTTGATAACCCAGCTCTTGACCTTATCCTCAAGCAAGACTTTGGTAGAATGAGGCTAGGCTAGGTCAGGGATTTAACCCAGCCTCTTCAGAACACTACGCCGCTTCTTTAATGGCCTTAATACTCACTTTTGTCCAAGGAACGGCCTTTAATCTTCGGTCCTCAATTTGATTCCCAGTGGCTTCGCAAATACCAAATGTTCCATCTTTGATTCTCTCAAGTGCGGAAAGAATATCCGGTAGTATCGCCTTTATCCGATCTCGAAAGTAAATGGAATCACGAAGTTTTTGTTCTCTCGCTGCCTGGTCGATAGACTCAGGACTATTAAGGTCTTTAGGAATAGGTCTCCGCAATGTATTAAGATAAGCATCTCTAAGAGAGATCAGTTTTTGCTCACAAAATAGTACAATGTCTTTTCTAGATTCTCTCATGCTGCCTCCTCAAAACTAATATTTATCCTTTTTGATTTCTTCCTCTTCGTCACGATATTGACGATTTTCGAAAAAGATTTTTTAACAAGCGCCTTAGGACAATTGGCCTTGCTTTTTAAATATATTGTCTTCTTTCCTAACTTGAAAAATGATTTCGATGTAAATTCTCCAGTTTCATTTCTAACAACAGTGAGTTTCAAATCAGTTAAAAATGGCACTCTCTTTTTAAAGCGAATCGTTTCTTTTTCAATGATTCCCTTAATTGCTTCTTCAGTCATAGGATGCTCCTTGTGTACTGGTTGATATAACTAGTCTTCTATTCGTTTCTCTTTGAGTTGCGATCAGTTGTTAGGTAGTAGGTAATGAAATAAAGGCCCAAAGGAATAAAACAGATGATGGCGGCTAGGGATGAGTTCATTATGTATCCTCTTTTTATTAGGTTCATAATTAATATAGAGCAAATTTTTGTTTGATAAAATTAAATAAAATCGATCAAAACCATTGATTAATTCAATACAAATTCTCATCAAAGAAGGTCAGAGAATAGTGGTAATAGACTTCTAAAGTTAAAGAACTATTTAGAAAAAAAAAGGGGTGCTGAATAAGCACCCCAATTTAAGAAATTATAAATATTAAATAAGTCTTAAGTCGTAAAATCAAAATCAACATAAAGAACCTTATTGTCCTTTGTTAGGATTTCAAAGTAGTAGTGAGAGCAATACTCACTGGCGCCATCAGAATATCCACGATAGGCCGCTCCTTTGATAAGCCCTTTCTTCTCAAGATCTTTTAAGAGGCGAGCAAGAGCAGGGGAGTGGTCTTTCATATAGTAATTCACAGAATCGAAGCCCGTCTCTGTTTCATATAAACAGAAATCGTACTCACTACCTTCTGGGTCACCTAAATTCTCTAGAGACTCCTCAAGGGATTTAACAAGGTCAGCTTCAGTGTGAGTTTTTAAAACTTTTCGAACATCAGCATCACCGTTATGAATATTTATTTCGTCATTATCTAGAAGCTCATTAAAGACGTTTACCCAATTTCTTTTGTCATTCACTTCAACTTTCATTTTCCGAGTCGACCAGCGAACGCTCATACTTCCATTTTCAAGAAAACTGACAATTCTAAAAGCTTCAATAGTTCCAGCAAATTCAATATTATTTTCTTCATACTCAAATGAGACGAGAAGATTTGAAACCTTGTTAATCTGTTGATTAAAAGTTGATTTTGTTACCTTAAACTTACCGACTTTCACACACTTTGCTACATCAATTTTGGTGTAATCATCATAGGCAAAGCTTTCTAACTCAGAACAAATACGCCCTTTAACTTCTTTTGATTTTAAAGACTTCGCCCCAAAAGCACTAAGAGACAATATCATTGTCATTAAAACTACTTGTTTCATACTTCCCCCCAATATCGTTTACCAGACACTAACCAAAGTGAAATTTATTGAATAGGGCATATGTAAATATGACTTAACCAAAGCTCGAAAAGGTAGTTAAAATAGGCCCTTATAAACTATCGTCTAAGACGAATAGCTCTTTCGATATTATCAAAGTTGTCATTTACGCAGTCAATGAAACGAACTTCAAGCTTGTCTCTATCAAATTGAAAACAATGCTTAATAAATGAACCAGGAATTTCAAAGCTAACCTTGCTGAAATTGTCATTGATAAATCTCACATAGAATGAACTCACTCTATCAAAGCGCATATTATCACAGCTCTTGAAGCGAGTATTATGAGTGTAACTTTCAATGTCCCAAAAATTTCTGTCAATACAAGATTCAAACCTGAAAGAAACACCCTGACCTGTTCTTAAATCAGTGTTGTTACATTTATCTAAGAAAATCGCGTGTCCGCTAAAAATCGTAAAAAGAGCTACTAGAGTTATCAGCTTCTTCATCAATACACCTCGTGTTTAGTTTCCCTATATCTAGCAAACAATTCACTCTTCTCTTAGAGAATAGGGTAAAAAGGTAAGTGTTATGCCACACCTAATTCGCAGCTGTGAAGGTTTAATCACGTACCTTTTTCAAGGGATTTACGATATTCAATCTTCTGTGGTAATTTTACCTATGAACGAAATCACCATAACTAGACCAGATGATTGGCATGCTCACTTTCGCGATAATGAGCTTTTAAAAGAAACTGTCTCGGCCAGTGCACGCCAGTTTAGTCGCTCCATTGTAATGCCAAATCTTACTCCTCCGGTAGTTAATGCTAAGATGGCAAAGGCCTATGAAGCGAGAATATTGGCCGCAAGGCCCGAGGGTAGTGACTTCACTCCCTTAGTTACTTTGTATTTAACTAATGTCACCACGACAGATGATATAAAGGACGCGAAAGAGCAGGGGATTCTAGCGGCCAAGCTTTATCCTGCGGGGGCCACGACCAACTCAAGTAGTGGCGTAAACGATATTGAAAAGATGTATCCCGTTTTTGAGGTGATGGCGAAAAATAAGATGCTTCTCCTTATTCACGGTGAGGTGACGGATGGAGAGATCGATATTTTTGATAGAGAAAAGGTCTTTATTGAAAGGTATTTAGAGGATATTGTAAAAAGCTTTCCTGATCTTAAAGTTGTTCTCGAGCATATAACAACAAAGGACGCCGTGGACTTTGTAAAAGGGAGTTCTCCAAATGTCGCTGCTACCCTGACGCCTCAGCATCTTATGCTCAATCGTAATGACCTCCTTGTGGGAGGAGTTAAACCTCATTATTATTGCCTGCCGATTTTAAAAAGAAATACTCATCAAAAAGCGCTACGAGAAGCGGTTATAAGTGGTTCCACTAAGTTTTTTCTTGGAACGGATTCTGCTCCTCATATGAAAGACCAGAAAGAATCGGCCTGTGGCTGTGCTGGTTGTTATTCGGCCCCGGCTGCCCTTGAGCTATATACCCAAGTTTTTGATGAGCTCAATGCCCTTGATAAACTTGAAGGCTTCACAAGTCACCACGGTGCTGACTTTTATGGTCTGCCTCGAAATACTCAAAAGGTAACTCTTGTGAGGGAAGCCTGGACCATTCCCAATGAATTAGAAGTGGTTGGCAGCAGAGTGATTGTTCCTTTTTGGGCCGGTAACAAGGTTACTTGGCGTCTAAAATAGCAACGCCAGTAATGTCTTGAGGATTTACAGAGTAACTGACTTGTCAAAAGGAGCATTTTCAGATGTTCCAGTTTGGTAGCAAACAGCAGTATGGTTTTTACTCTCATCGTTGGCCCGATGAGAAATAACTCCAATCGATTGAGATCCTCTCATCATTCTTATCATTGCTTCTGAAATAACGGTCTTGCTTGTGCCCTCAGCATCTGAAAAACCTAGGGTCAGCGTACCTTTGGCCTTTGTAATGGAGAATGTTTGACTTTCAGATGTAAAGATTGATTCATAAACTTGATCTTGATCTATATCGATAACAATTTTTTTCGTTAACGAATAATTTTCACCGTTGAAAACACCACAAGTTAGATTTGTCGTTGCAAATGTTGTTGTCGACGCCATCAAGGCCATACCAATCATTAGTTTTTTCATTCTTTCTCCAACGTTTTACTATTTAAGATTTAAAATCATTATAGTTAGGACCATCATTCTTAAATAGGGAGAATGAAAACTATTCATTTAGAGTCTAAAATCTATACAGAGCACCGTTCTACAGAACCTTTAGGCAAAGCCCCTAAGGTAATCAATGACTTACGTTACTGATGACCACAATATTAGGCAATTTCAAAACTCCAGTCTTTAGACCTAGAAGTGAAGTTTTGGGCATTTAGAGAGAAATTTGACTAAATTTTAAAATTTTCTGATGAAATATCCGAATAGTCTCTATGATGAAGTATATGAAAAATATCCTGCTCGTTCTATTCGTTCTAGTTGTTGCTATTGGCTGTGAAAACACTGGTGAAGTTTCTGATTGGGAGACTCCAAGAACAACCCAGCTTGCTCATACTCCTGAATTTTCTGAAGATGCACGAGCGGCTGGTAATGATCTTTTTGGTAGTGTGGAAAACCCAACCCGCATTCCCTCAGGTTTAGAATTAGCAGCAGCGATGGAACCAAGTATCGGTCGCTGTGAGCAATGTGCAGATAATTCATATGCTGTCACCAGAGGTAACTTTGGCACAGACCCGCGCTATCAAGTTTCACTTAAAAACTATCCAAGGCCTTCTCATGGCTGTACTCCTTATACGGACGTTAGCCTCAATCAAGCCGAGTCACTAATTGCTTCACAAAATTTATCAACGAGAAATGCCACAGAAAGAGAAAAAAGAGTTTTAGGTGCCTCCATCAAAAGAGTGCAAGAGCTCAATGGTGGTCCTTTAAGAACAGGAATGGGACCAGGAGGCGGTTATCCTTTCGTATATAAAGATGAAAATGGAAGTAACCAAAGGGCCGAGCAAATTAACATTGGTCGTAATATAGCGGCGCGAGGCCACAACCATTATGGCAATAGTGTGGCCCAACAAGTGCATGAGTGGGCCCACCTCATTGGAAACAATGGTGTCTATCAGCGATTAAGAAGCTACATGCGTGGAGCTGGCGATTGTCATGTCAGCAACTATGCCTTATCGAGGCCTAATGAGCACTTTGCAGAAGTCTTCACGGCCTTTGTTACTGAGCCTGCGACACTTCTTAATAACACGCGTACACCTGCTGCTTGTCGGAGGGCCTTTGATTTCTTTAAAAATGAATTCTTCAATCGAGGCGACAGGGTAACGAACTGTATTCCCCACCCTCTACGCTAGTTCTTTCACAAATAGTGCCAGGTTGAGTTTGGTATCTATAAACTCAACCTGCTGGATGCCTCTTTTATATGTTTAATGATTACAATATTTCGATACAAAGATTTTTGTATTTAACGTCGTATCAAGAAAACTTGTCATTCATCAAATTCAGGGGACCGCCTCTATATGAAACCCATACATTAGGAGGGTAATAGGGAAAGTTTTGGTTTTTTTTTAGGAATTTTGGATAAGTGTTGAAATTATTGAGGATGGGTTTATTAATTACAAAATATAATAATTTAAAAAATAAACCCACCCACTTGCACTAAAGTATATACCGGTATATACTTTATTAATGAAGCTAAAGAAACTAATAAAAGCTCTAAAAAATGATAAAATCAATTACATGATAGTTGGCGGTTATGCTGTTAATTTTCATGGGTATTCCCGAAATACCGTAGATATTGATCTAGTTATAAAGTTCACTCTCTCAAATTTAAGGAAAATTGAAATTATACTCAATGAAATGGGTATGATTTCGAGACTTCCCATAGATGCTGTTTCTATATTTAAATTTAGAGATGAATATATAAAAAATAGAAACCTAATTGCTTGGAATTTCTATAGCGAGAATGACCCAACTGAACAAGTCGATATATTAATCACCCATGATGTAAGTGACTTTAAATCAGAGAAATTTCGTGTTGGCCAACTAGAGATAAAAGTAATCTCTAAAGATGATCTTATAAAAATGAAAAAAAAATCAGGTCGAAAAAAAGACCTGCTCGATGTCGAAGAGCTAACAAAATGAAAGATGCAACCAAACAAATCGAATGGCTCGAGGCCATGAGAGAGTTAAATAAGGCAAGAAAAGTTGAAAAAACCAAACTGATATCAATCAAGATTGATCCTGCCCTCTTAAATGCTTTTAAACTAAAGTGCGAGCTTGAAAAAAGACCCTATACCTCAAAGATAAAAGAACTCATGCAAGAGTACTTAAATCGTAACAGCTAATGATGCTAATAAGCATAGGTGCCAAATAATATAAAAACAAGAGCCATTAGGTGCCAGGTTGAGTTTGGAAACTGCTTCCAGAAGTTGCTATCACGAATGGTTTCTCAGACTGATCAACAAACGCTCCTGTTAGGTGGGCGGCCCTTATATAGGTCTTATTACTATTTAAACCAAAATCAGAAAGATAGCTTTGAAGTTCCTCTTTATTAGAGACAAGAACCCTTCCTTTACATTCATAAGGGGAAGAAGGAACCTCAGGACAAGCGCCTAAAGCGGAAGCTGAGGATAGAACAAAGAGAAGCGCCCAACGTACTACGTTCATAGAAGATTCCTTTAATTAAGGGATATGTTCTATCATCGGCCATTAACCAAAATTAATTCAGAAAAAATTGGTTAAGTTTTCTCCACTCGTTCAAATGCCCTTACTAGAAAGGCGTTCGCTGATTATAATGTGCTTCATGATCAATGTAGCGACAAATCTGTCGCCACAGTATTTTTCTATAAGGGATAATAACTGTTATCCCTTATAACTCCCCTTTTAAAATTTCTAAGGTCTTTTAATTAAAGGATTTTCTCTTGGTTCCGATAGAAAGTTATACCCAATAATAGAGAGACTTTTCTATGACTACCCTAGTAACCGCTAATCAGATAACTACAAAGTTTGGCAAAAAATCAAGTGAGCTTGAATTTGAGTTTCTCAATAACTTTGAATCAGTGCATACCAAAAAGGCCTACAAAAGAGACATCATTTTTTTCCTTAGATTCTTTAAAGCAGAGTTAAAACTTAATTCAGTAAAAGACTGTGTGCGCTTTCATATAGTGGCCTATAAGACTTACCTGATAAATTCAGAGTTCTCCCCTAAGACCATCAATAGAAAATTAAGCTCCCTATCAAGTTACTTTCAATTCTTAATGGAAGCAGGATTTTTAGATTTTAATCCCGCTGATGGCGTTAAGCGACCTAAGCAAGTCGCGAAGTCTGAGACACTTGATTTAACTGATGAAGAAGTGATGAGGCTCTTTGAGGTTATCTCTGAAAAAGCGACTCCCCTTCACAGAGCAATTCTAATGACCTTTTTTACCACGGGCATAAGAAAGTCAGAGTTAATTGAGATTAAACTCTCTGACCTTCAAGAGATCAATGGTGAAATGACCATCTCAATTAGAGCAAAGGGAGGCAAACAGCTTTTAAAGTTTCTACTTCCAGAATGTTTTGAAGTAATCGTTGATTACTTAATCGACATGAAAAAACTCAACAGAGAAGTAGACCCTAATGACTGGCTCTTTCAACCAAGTGTTAACCCAAGAAATCCAAATAATCTTGATCGTCCACTTGTTCCAAGTTCCATCGATTACATTTTTAAAAAATACTGTAAGCTCGCAGGAATCAATAAAAGAGTTTCCCCACACTCTGCGAGGGCAACTTACATAGGCTCTAGTCTTGAGGGTGGTGCTGATTTATTAAAAGTTTCAAAAGATGTTGGGCACTCTTCTGTTAAAACCACAGAGGCCTATAATAAAAGAAAAAACACCCTTAAAGACTCGCCTGCTAGAAACCTAGGCTTTATTCAGAAGGCCTGTTGAATTGGTTTCGTTAATTAAGAAATATTGAAGTTCGGTTTCATGAAGTGATTATTTTATTAGGCTACTTTAATGTCCATGTAGTATCCCCAACTGGTCCAGTTTCTCCCATAGCTGAGTAGTTTTTGTAATTAATGATCGCGGAGCTCCCAGGGGTGGTTTTTTCGGCGCCTTCTACTTTTACTTCAAAGACCTGTCCCTTTGTAACTTCACAGTCACCGAAGCCTGAATTCCCCTGCTTTACATGATTAACCTTGAATGTTGTCTTTACGCGTCCTTTAGCAAGGATTCTGACGCTCACGTCACAAGTTATAAAAGAGGACGCTTGAGCATTAAGAGTAAAAGAAAATAAAAGTGAGGTAGCGAGTACCAGCTTCATGGATTAATAATAACTTAAATTTCGAAAATTACATATCATTTCGGAAGGCCTTACCTAATTTCCATATTCCTAATCTCTTTTGCTCTTTCCATTAACGTATTTAATCTTTAAGGTTTTAAGCTTTTTCTTAATTATCCATAGTAATGAAAAAGCTATAATACCCGTTGGGACACCCCTATGCGGAAAATCAACAAGTATTCCGGAGCCCCCAATCTCTATTTCATTGCCAATCAACCCAAACTCAGGCCATGGAACCGAAATAAAGCCAGTACAGGATAGAAAGATAACCATTTTGCCAAAAGCAAAAACAGTATCTCTTATGAAAGCTTTAGATGCTTCTATTTGGGTAGCAATAAAATACTCCTTAAAGTTTGTTATGATCAAATAAAAGTAGATAATAAATGTAAAGTAACTACCCGAATTAAAAAGTAGGAATAGTCCAATAGATAAGAATGGTAAAATGAACAAAATTATGAAAGATTCGCCCCTATTCCCTCGAAAAACTCTTGAAAGAAAATAAGCAAACATTTCGACAAGAATATTTAAAAAATTATAACCAATTTCTAAGATTGCAATGAGTGGTACGATTGAAAGAGCATAAGGATCTACGGTTAAAACGATTTCAGGAAAAAACCAAAGAGTAAGTAAGTACACGATCCAAAATAGCTCATAATTTTTTGCGACCCAACTTGAATGGGTAAACACTTCGAAAAGCGTTGATTTTAAAAATCGCAGGTCTAGCCTCCCCTGGAACTCAGTAAAAGTATTTCTTCTTAAATTAGTCACCTAAATTTATCATGTACAGATTAAACTAAGCAAACTTTGTCAGTTTTTTAAAAATAACTCTTTATCATACGAAAGATAGGAATAAAGTAGTCCAACGATTGAAAACTCTCTTGAGCCATTGAAGACGAGATCAGTCTAGAGCTCTTAAGGTCTTTTTTAAATTGAATAGAAAGCTGCTCTATTGTTTTAGGGTTACTTATAAACAGATCAAGTTCTAGATCATGATAGAGACTGCGATGGTTTAGATTACTAGAGCCACTGATAGCACAATCGTCAATGATCGTAACTTTTGAATGAAGAACACTCGGCTGATAAAGGAAAATATCTGCTCCCGCTTTTCTTAGTGGCCTATAGAAAATTGAGTTTATCCATGGAAAAAATTTGTGATCACTCATTTCTCCAGTTAGCAGTGAGACTTCTACTCCCCTTTTTTGAGCATTCAATAACTCTTTTAAAATACAAGGAGTCGGCACAAAATAGGGATTCGTAATCCAAATCCTCTCTTTAGCATTAGCAATCCTTTTTTTGAGACTTGAGAGGTTCTTCCTCCTCGATATTGGCGAAAAGTTAATCTGTACGTCTGATCCACGTAAGGCCTTAGTCGCTCGGTTGCCTTTTTTAATGAATCCCAATGTTATTTCAAATGCCTCTCTAAGAATTTCTACTCTCTGATCTCGAATTAAAAAACCAGTATCGCGCCAGGCAGGTCCATAGCTTGTTGACTTGACGTGAACGTCACTTATATTGGCACTTCCAACGAAAGCAATCACATCGTCGATAACACATAGCTTTCGATGATTTCGCTTATTGATCTTTAATAGGAGATATGTTCTGAGAAAAACCCTGACCTTCTGTCTTAGACTATGTTGCTTCTTGTAACTTAATTGAGAAGCCAGACCATTGAAAAACTCAAATTGAACTCCGGCCCTTTGAAGTTTTTTAACACTTTCTTTACTAAGTCGCTTACTTCCTACTCCATCAGTTATGATAGAAACACTTATACCTCTATTGCTAGCACAAATTAGTTTGTCCATGAAGAGTCTGCCAAGCGCATCATCCTCAATAGTATAGAACTCTAGACAAATCCTCCTCTTGGCCTCATCAATATGCTTAATCATAGCTTCAAAATATGAAGGAGCATCATGAAAGACTTCTTCGTCCAATAGAAAGTAACTATCCATGACGATATACTACAATGATTTGAATATTTGATTTATTAAGTGTGGGTTAGAATTGGGTTTAAATCGCCTAATAAAGATATGCCCATACCGCGAGATTTTTTTGACTTAAATTGAATTGATATGAAGGTTAGATTTTTTCATAAAGGTAGCCGCTTATGGTTTCAGGTTCCATTGATTACATCTTTGAGAAATACTACAAGCTCGAAGGAATCATTAAGGTCGTTTGACCACACTCAGCAAGGGCAACTTACCTAGACTTTATTCAAAAGGCCTCTTAACTCTTATTCCGTTGGCCATTTGATGTTCTTCTTTTCTGTAACCTTAAGAGACTATTCTTGGCTAAAGTCATCAGGTGTTTCAACTAAAAGGTCTTTTGGGCTTTTGTGGTCGGTCAATTTACCTGCCATATTATCCAACGCACGCAAAAGTTTTCCTGATGCGGCTTCAATGGCCTGATAAATTGTATCTGCTTGGTGACTTACAACAACTGGTTGATGATTAGAAACGCGGGCCTCTAATAAACAGCGTTTGTCATTGACACTTGTCTTCCCGCCATTTTCATCAGAGAGGTGAACTTCAATACGCGTGATTGCAACCTTAAATCTTTCAAACGCTGCGGACAAGTTCGCTTCAATGTAAGTGTTAAGCTCTGCGCTGCCTTCGATGTTATGGTCGGTGTTTACTTGAATATTCATAAATTCCTTTTAAGATGGTATTCTTCACATTGAATTATAAGTCCGAAGAATAAAAAAAGCGAATGACATAAATCATGTAATTAAAGAGCCTATATGATAAGAGTTCCTTTCAAAATTAGTACGGTAAGGATTATCTGACTATTTTGATTAGGAAATTTATCCTCCGAATCAAAAGATTCTCAACACATTAAAATTTCCATTAAAAAAGAACGATAAGATATCATAATCAAATTTATAGGGACCTGTATGAAAGTAGCTCCATTACCAGAAAATGAGAAAGAACGATTAGATGATTTAAAAAATTATGCGATCTTAGACACTCTTCCAGAAATCGACTTTGATGATTTTACCAAGATTGCGGCCAATATTTTTGGAACACCTATCGCTCTAATCTCCTTGGTAGATGAATCTAGGCAGTGGTTTAAATCAAGTTATGGATTAGGTGCCACAGAAACTCCTAGAGAAGTGGCCTTTTGCTCTCATGCTATATTACAAGATGATGTTTTCGTAGTGCCTGACTCATTTAAGGACGAACGTTTTCACGACAATCCCCTCGCAGTGGGTGCTCCTCATGTTCGTTTTTATGCGGGCGCTCCTTTAAAAACTCCCTCCGGCCACAAGTTAGGAACTTTGTGTGTTATCGATAGCACACCCAGAGAGTTTGATGAAGAGCAAAAAGAAATATTGAAAGCTCTTGGAAGACAAGTCATCAATCAAATGGAATTAAGACTTTCTCTGAAGGAAGCAAAGAGCGCGGCAACAACCAAAGCATCATTCTTAGCGACTATGAGCCATGAAATCCGTACTCCCCTTAATGGAATATTGGGTTGTGCAGATATCCTACTAGACAGCGTTAAAGAAGAAGAAGATAGAAAGCTTGTTCGCACGATTACCGGCTGTGGGGATACTTTACTCAACCTGATAAATGGAATTTTAGACTTCTCAAAGCTTGAATCGGGCAAGATGGAAATCGAAAATGAGCCGTTTAACCTTAGAGAAAATGTAGATCAAATAATTCATCTTTTTAAATCACAAATCAAATCACATCACAAGTTAATACACAATCATCGAGCTCCGTCGATCTCAATCTCCACTTTGATAAGGATGTTCCCCCGTGGGTTTATGGTGATGTAAACAAAGTTCGGCAGATTCTTAGTAATCTTATAAGTAATGCCCTTAAGTTTACTCCGTCTGGAAGTGTAGATCTAATTGTTCATGCCGAAAACTTAAAAGATGATGAAGATTACAGGATTCAATTTTCTGTCAAAGACAATGGCATCGGAATCACTAAAGAAGCGCAAGAAAAGTTATTTGTTTCTTTTTCTCAGGTTGATGCTTCAACAGTCAGAAAGTTTGGAGGGACAGGCCTCGGTCTTGCGATATCCAAGTCTCTTACTGAGCTAATGGGTGGAACTATTTGGGTTGATAGTGATGAAGGAAAGGGTTCCACTTTTAGTTTCACTATCAACGCTAAGAGAGCACAGAGTAAGGATACTTCTGAGAATAGTAAAATTGTTATTAACTCAAACATGGCAGTAGAACGTCCCCTCAGGATTTTGATGGCAGAAGATAATCGTATTAATCAACTTGTTGCCAAAAAGACTCTTGAAAGAAAACTTGGCTATGAAATTGATATTGCGACAAACGGGTCAGAGGCATTACAAATGCTTAAGTCACAGAAATATGACATTATTCTCATGGATTGCTTTATGCCTGTAATGGATGGATTTGAAGCTACAAGAAAAATAAAAGAAAATCCAAGTGAATATAATAATCCAACGGTTGTCGCCCTAACTGCTAGCGCCCTTAAAGAGGATCGAGATAAGTGCTTCGATGCTGGAATGGACGATTTCTTAAGTAAACCTCTTAATATTAAAGAAATAATTCGAGTCTTAAAAAACTGGAAACAAAAAGATTAGTTCAATTCTAGTAGGCGCTAAAAAACCTACACCAACAGTTGCCTTATAGGAGCAGAGATAACACCAAAGGCCTCTTGCGTAGACCCAAGCATAGTCCCAATCGACTCAGTTGAAGTAGAGAAATTTACAACAATTCCCTTATCACTGATAACGATATTCTCAACGCCCTTAGATGCTTTGGGGGAGAAAATTAATCTTCCCTCTTCATCTGTAAGCTCTCCATGGCCATCATCTTCTAAGTCTTCAAAGGCCTCAATTAAAGCATCAAAATTAATAGTCCCTGTAACAGGGATATAAAGGTCTTCAAACATTTTTGGAAAAACGGTATCAAACCCTGCTGGGATTGAGCCCATATCCATCCGAAGCTCCAAAACTCTTGTCGTTTTGATGCTTCTAAAGTCGTCTTCATCTTGAAAAGCGGAAACTCTATATCGAAAAGGAGGTGTGGCCAGGAATCCACCTTCAGGGTCTTTTTCACATTCTCTTTTCTTATAGCCAAAAATAGCTTTGGCATTCTTATAGACGTCTTCTATCTCTTGCTTTATATCTTCTTCTGTTAATCGCTGGGCCCAAGTCTCGGCACTCGTGCAGTGTGTTTTCGGTTCGCTATTTCGACCTTTAACGTAACCAGGAAAATTCTTATAAAGCTCGACCTCAGTTCGTCTAAGTTCATACTCTTCAGTGTTAAGGGATACTAAGTTTGAAGCGTCGTCATTAAATTGATCATCGTCAAATTCAGAAATTTTAGTATTTGAATCACTGCCAATAATCGCAAAGGGCTCCTGTGTTCCACGGACCCTCGTCTCTTTTGTAAGGTAAGTAGGAATAGTTCTAGAAAGATATTTTTTAAGAGTGCCAATCGTAACAGCATTGTCGCGATCAAAGGCCTTATCAGCTTCCCCAGAGAGAGCTTCAATTAAATGCCAGGTCCATATACCTAGTTTCAGTTTTGAGGATCGGTATGACATCTGTGCAATTGATGTTGAGAAGAAACAGGCTTGTGATGAAAATTGATCGATATGATTGATAAATTCTTTTTCACATATATCAGTAATTGTGCTTTTTGGGTTCTTCGTTTTGAGTAACTCAGTGGCAGAGGCATCCATAAAGAGGAAAGCCTTCTTACATGGGTTATGACTTAATGGTTCAAGTAATAACTCATCAAAGCAAGCAGATGTTCCATTTAAATTGTCTTGATTAGAATCAAATAGCGTAAATGAGTTTTCACCACGAGTAGAATAGGCGTGCCCTTCATAGTAGAAGAAGAATGTATCAAGAGGAGACAATCCTTCAATTATTTTCGGCAACTTTTCTTCAACCGATTCAAGAGTTGCTTCTTCGTTGATAAAGCTATGGATATTCCCCTCAGGTACATCAAAGGTCTGAAGCAGCATATTCTTAAAGGCCAGGGCATCGTTTTTAGCATATTCGACACTTGGAATAGTGGGAGTGCTACCTGCCATATAATCTTCTATGGCAATAATAACTGCAAATGTTTCACCAACTACTTCTACGCTCATCCATTACTCCAACACTTAAAAAATCAGGCATTTCAGTTTCGTTGAAAAATGTTAACATTTTAAAAGGGAGTTGTTATTATAAAACTTTAGAAATTGCTCATTTAACTAGCTGTTTCACCTTCGATTAACGATAATTTCATGCTTTTTTCTTCTTCCCTAAAGAGCAAATCATGAGGAACACAATTGTTTAACAAGTTGATTATTTTCACTCTTTTCTCCTTTAGCTCAATGGCAGCGACATTTACTTTGCAATTGAAAAGACCAAATCACTCCATACTATTACGCTCTAAAAAGAATTTTTTGGAATTTCGGCCAAATGCAAGTCTTCACTTAGGCTTTAAGCTATCAACGAATTACTTTTATATAGAATATGGGCAAAAATTAAACGATACAAATTACGGAAATTCTCAAGTAGGAAATAATTCATACAAAAGTTATCGTATTGGTATTCCTATCGCTAACACGTATACCGAAGTTTATTATCAGGAATGGATCGGCTTTAGTAGTGATGAAAACCCTGAAACAGGTTGCGATTATTGCCTCGAGAGACCCAACCTTTCAAGTAGGGAAAGAAGCGCCCATTTTTTATACGCGACCAACTCAAACTTTAGCATGAAGGCCTTGAACTCAAATGGCTCTGAAGGTGTTACGTGGTCCACTTCCCCTTTGCTTACTTTTTATCTAAATAGATTAAAGTTTCGTGATTATGGTGGCCTTCTTCAAGGAAGCTCAAATAATAACTTTTCCTTCTTTGCAAATTTAACAAGTCTTGAGTTGAGACAAGCTGGAGTTGGTATTGGCTACGGCCTCCTAGCGCCTCTTGGACCATTTTATATGGGCTTAGCTGGAATTATTGGCGCTGGTTATCAAGATAATAGACGAGAAAATTTAAGTGGCTCTAAAGTTAATGAGACTGGCTTTGGGAGTCATTGGAGTCTTAAAACAATGCTTGCCACTCACGGGCCGGGAATAAATTTGGGTCTAAAAGGTTTCTTATTTTCAAATATTTATGAGGTCGGCGATAGTAATAACGCCGCTAGTTTGAACTATAATATATACCTATATTCCAGTTACACTTGGTAAACATCTTATCTATGAAAAATTTTAACGAATTTCTTTTCGAAGGGCCTTGATTATTTCTATTGACTCAAGCAACGAACCATTTGCATTTTGGAGCAGCTCAGTTTGTTGGGGATCAAGTTCAGACTTTGAAAGGATTTTAAGAAAACCTTGAGCCGATATTGTCTTGTTGATAATGTCATGAACGTATTTGACTAAGTTTTCATCTTCCATAGCTATTAGTATATACCCTTATCTGGGTTTGTCGCCTTTCCTATCCAAACTATATAAAGACCAGAGATTCTTTTTAAAGACCTGGCTTCCAAAAGTTTTCCCCTCGGACTTGGAACAAATTCAAAAGGGGCCTTAAGTTCAGGGTATAGCCCATCTAGATAGTCCTCTAGATAATTGGCCAGATCTTTGAGGGCAAATATGAGGGTATCTTCATATATGTAAAATAAATTATAACTATTACCCATCATCAGATATACGGATTTGTAGGGCTGTGGCTTCTTCTTCTTATTAAATAGAGGGTTCACATACTCATAGCGACCATACTTTCGAGCATAGTCTTTTATGAAATCTTTAAAGTCAGTAATGGTAGGACATTCCATAAAATAAGATTACTTTTAAATCACAACCGTATCAACTAGAGCTAATCACATTGCTCCTGCGGGTTTCGTTTTAATAAGGCCCATCTTATAAAGGCCGGTAAACAACCATAATTTATAGGAATTCTTCCTACTTACCAATAGGGAAAATCACCTACTTTCAACATCCTATCGTTTTTACAGCAGTCATTTGCCATGCGCGTTATTTCATATAGTCTCAAGCTTTCCAATAAAAGGACTTGAGGTGACCCAAAACCTTATAAAATTAATCATTTTCATTGGATTGCTCTGCGGCACAATGCAGAGTTTTGCTCACAAAATCGTGTTGCTCACAAGCCTTAATCCAGAAACTAATCGCCCACCTTTGAGGTTGAAAAGTTGGAATATCAATAAGAAGCTCGAAAAGAAATTTAACCAATACTTAAGCAAATTCAATACTTCCCTCTCAGCAGAGGTCATACACTTCGCCGGTCCAACAGAATTATATCGAACCTTAAGAGATCCCGAAGTAACGGCGCTCATCTGGGTTGGCCATGCAGGCTTTGGTGATAGTGAAGGTCTTGGACAAACTCGCTCAATTGTCGATCACAAGGGAAGAGACATAAAGAGTCTTTTTCAAGCTGCTGGCCCTCAATTAAAGTACCTGGCCCTTGTAGGTTGCCAAGGGGCTTTTTTCTTAAATGAATGGCGAGACAAAGGATATTTTTCTCACGTTCCTAAACTTCAGACCTACGGGCGAGAAGTAAAAACAGATGCGAGGAAAGGTCTAAGAAAGGCCATGAAAAGACTTGAAGAGCTCGTCGATCATGACTCGAAGTTTCTTGAACAAGAGACTAGCCAACCAAGTATCAAATCACCATTTCAGTACTATCAAAAAAATGATGACCAATATGAAATAGCTCAAGTCATCAGATTAAATGAGGCTAAAGAAGAAATGGAAGCTGTTCAAATATTACAAAAAGATCGCCTTATTGCCTTCTTTCCACAATCAAACACCATTCAGGCGAAAGAAGTGCTTATAAAAAGAAGCAACTTGAAGAGCGCTAAGAAGATTGTTCTTGAGTCTGGTTTTGGTCCCCTTACAAAAGATATAAACCTCGGAAGGTTAAATATAGAGGCAGATGAAGGTGGTCATTGGGACCTTTTTCAAACGCCATCAGGAAAACCCATAGGAATTGGAAAACATATTTATCAACACATTGGAGATTAAGATGAAAATGAAGAAAATTTTATCCACAGTTTTATTAACAGCAACGTTTATTCTATCAAGCCCTACCCAGGCCATAATTGGTATTGCGACAGATTCTGAAGCAACGGCCATTGCTGGTCTTGCCTTAATGGATATTTCCCAAATTTGGGTTGTTGAGAGTAGATCGACAACAAGAAGAACGAGAAGAGGCGGATTTAGCAGAAGCACTTACGTTACTTACAGAGTTATCACCTACCCAGCCTTCCTTATCGCTGGACTTGTATTACTCGATGAACAAGGACGTGCCGAGATCACGGCCAACTTAAGCAACGAACAAATTGCACAGGCCAAACTAAGTGATGCCGAAGTAGCTGCACTCAAGTCAGAGATAGAAGAAGTTAATGCCATTAAAGATATGATTGCTTCAGAAATTTCGTCAGTAGAAAATGATGAGCAGAGAATGGAAAAAGCTGGTCAACTTTGGACTAGCTACTCTGAAGTTCTAAGTGAAGATACTGCAATCGCACTTTTTAAATTAGCCAGTTTAGAGAAATAAGAAGAATAGGGTCTACAAAATATTGTTAATGAGTAGACCCTTATTTTTTTATTTAAAAATCTAAAAGCTCTAAAGGTGGTTTTTCTAAAGACCAAGTTGGAACCTGAGCATTGAGAACCTCACCACCAAGAATTTTCTCATACGACTCTAGATATTGATCTGTTAAGCGAGCAATTGAAAAATTCTCTTCAACATAATTTCTAATCTCTCTTCTATTATATTCAGGCGAGGAATTGAGATGATCAAGAAGCTCATCTTTATTTTGAAAGGTTCTCCCATAGGGACCATGAATCAGTTCAGGTAATGAGCCATAAGGTGTTCCAAAGACAGGACTTCCACAGGCCATGGCCTCAATAATGGCAATTCCGAAGGGCTCATGCCAACGCACAGGAAAGAGCAAGGCATCAATTTTTTGTAAGATCTCCAATTTTTCATCGCCACCGACCATTCCATAAGAACGAACATAACGAGAAGGAAACCAACTTCTCCCTCCAGCAATATGAAGAAGCTTTTTTGAGCGCTTGGCCAACCATAGGCAATCTTTTAAATTTTTAACACTCCAAGAAGCTTTTGCGAGGAAGAGTAAATTCTCGAGTTTAAAAGCACTATCAGTAAATTGATATTCTTCTAAATCAACAGCGTTATGAATAAAGCATTCACTATTATGATTTTGAGCATGCTTCTTGGAAACAAAGACTGTGTTTTGAGAGAACATTTCTCCAATTTGCCCATTGCCCTGAATGTTAATAAGGGTAGGGATCTTACGTTTTTTCAATGCGTGGTTATAGGTAAGGTGGAGAATGTCCGCATCTTTTGGAATTTGTTCTTCAAACTCTTCTAAAGTTGCTGGCATTTTAAAGAATTCTATTCCGTAAGACTCCACCTGTGAGCCTTCAGCACCAAATAGAACAACCTTGTGCCCTCTTCTGGCCAACTCTTTCATGTGCCAAAAAAGAATCCGCTCAATGCCACCATATTTAACAACCGGCAATATACCTGAATGTTGAAAGACAATTTTCATAAACGTTCCAAAATGAGAATAAATACAACTATAATAGCATTATAGAAAATGAACTTCTATCAATGGATGAAATATGAAGAAAATTGTAATCACAGGTGGACCCGGCGGAGGAAAAACAACTTCTCTTGACCTCTTTCGCCGTGAAATTAAGAATAATGTTTTTATCGTGCCTGAGGCAGCAACAATCCTCTTTGAAAATGGCCTAGAACGTGGTCAGGACTTAGAGGGCATAAAACGAATCCAACTTTCGATATACCAACTTCAAGTGTGTCTTGAGTCCATTTACGCCCCCCCCAAAAATGGTTTTTGCCAGATATGTGACAGAGGCACCCTAGATAGCTTGGCCTACTGGCCAGGAGCAGAAGGCACCTTTCTCGAAGCCGCCAACACATCCCTAGAAGCAGAATTCAATCGATATGATGCTGTTATATTTTTTGAAACTGGCGCTAGTGGAGGATCGGATATAAAAAGTAATAATCCCCAGAGAATTGAAAGCACCCAAGAGGCCATAACTCTTGATAAAAATCTCCAAGAAGTATGGTCGCGCCATCCCAATTATCATTTTATTTCTAGCAACATTTCATTCATTGATAAGGTTGTGGATGGACTCGACACAATCCGTAAGGTTATGAATAGTTAAGTTGGATAATGGCAAATCATCGTATTTTCATAGTCTTATAATGGTAAAGAAATATTAAGAAATAACCGACAAGTTCACTATGAAAATCTATCCCGACCTCACAAAGCTGTGGGCAAATAAAATTCGCGAGGCCGGCATGACCAAGAATCAGGCCAAGAAAGTCCTCGAAGAATCTGCTAAAACATCACAGAAGGCAAATGAGTTTCTTGAGACCCCCAATAGAAATACTGAAACAAACAGTCAATTGACCAATCTTCTTAAGAAAATCAATATTTTCTAAATCTTTTTCCACATTTAAAAGCATATTTAAACTTCCCTGCTTGTCCTCCTCCGTCCATCAACCTAAAATTTAGTAAGAGTGAGGAGCACCACGATGTATGAGGTTGGAAAAGACGAACTTGAGGCAATAGAAGCTGTCTTATCTTCAAAGAAATATTTTCGGTATCAAGGTAAAGATGTTGAGACCGTCACATCCCTGTGTGAAAAAGAATGGCAGGCCTATCAGAAAGCTCCCTATTGCTTACTGACCACATCGGGGACAAATGCACTGGTCGTTGGTATGGCGGCCTTTGGAATTGGCCCTGGCGACGAAGTCATCATCCCCAGCTATACATTCGTCGCAACAGCATCGGCCGTCATGCAAGTAGGAGCTATTCCTGTTATTGCCAATATTGACGATAGTATGACCATTGACCCTAAAGAGGTCATCTCAAAAATAAATGAAAGAACAAAGGCCGTCGTCGCCGTTCACATGGATGGCCTAATTTGCGACCTTGAAGGACTGGCCAAGATTTGCTGCGACCATAACCTTTTGCTGGTCGAGGATGCGGCCCAGGCATGTGGTGGTACATACAAAGGGGTTCCGGTAGGAAGCTATGGTGCCTTTGGTGGACTAAGTTTTAATGTAGATAAAATTATTAGTTGTGGCGAAGGTGGCCTTCTTGTTATTGCCCATGAGAATTTTGAAAAACAATATAAAAAGGCCTTTGTCACTCACGATACTGCTTGTCAGTATGGCCTCACTAAGAGAGAAGATCTTGATGAAGTTAGTGGTTTCTTCGGGCTCTCAACTCGATTAAATGAAATCAACTCTTCTATTTTAAGAGCACAGCTTAAAAAGCTGCCTGATATTCTAATTAAGCTTAGAGAGAGAAAGCTGCTGCTTATTAATGAGTTTAAAAAAAATCAAATTCCCATGCGTCTAGGTCATGACAGTGACGGTGATATCGGCACCAATATACACGTCAAATGCAGTGACCCCTTACATACGTTGGAGCTAACAAAGAAACTTATTCAAAATGGCTACCGTGCAATGGCACCGCAGTTAAGGCCGGCCCACGCTTGTTGGCAATGGATGAATTCCATGAATAAGGACCAATATTATGTTGACGGTCTAAACCCCTACTCTCTAACGGATAAATCTTATTCTTATGAAAAAGCCCACTTTATTAGGACTGTTCAAATTTTAGGTGAAACTCTTAGGATTGAAATTAATTATGATGGGGGCGACGATCAATACCGTGAATGGATGCAAAACTTGGTTGCCCTTATTCAAGAATAATAATTTGATCACCATTCAAATGAAATTTCTCTTTTAATGCCGCAGCAAACTTTTCTGCTTGTCCACTTGGGAGCCATAGCACGACTCTTTCGGCCTCAAGAAGTTCTTTTGCCCACTCTTTTTTGAAAATATTTTTTGAAGAAATAAAGCGGCAAGATCTAATGCATTCAGGATTACTCGAGATGTGTCCCTCCAGCAGCGATAACTCTTTTGAAGAATAAGAATCATGATCAAAGTCGAAACCAATAATTAAGTTCTTAGGATGAGGACCCTCTAAGTACTTTTTAACACTCTTCAGGTAGACTGCTCCTCTTGAGTTGTCTGCAAAATCTGAGAGGTATTCATGATTTATCAAAGAAAGAGAACTTCCTAAGAAATTAAGTGACTCTCTTCGTGCTAAATCCAAATCTTCATAGCTTAATTCTTTTGGAGCAATAAACTCGCAAGAGCTTGAGGACTCATGAGAACTTAGACTTCTTTCTTTTATAAAATTGGCCGTATATTTTGAAAAATATTTTAGTAAATCATCACAGTAGTGGTCATTCAAACAGAGACTATAAGGAACTTTTAAAAATGTGCCACTCTCAACATCTTTATGACCACCAAAATCCGACAAGACAACGGGCCAGCCCTGTTCCTGTGCCTGGGCCACTGAAGCACCAAAGTCTTCACATATAAAAGTACTCAACGTTATAAAGGTGGGTTGCTTAAAAGAGTGCTTGTACCAAGAGTCTGAGGACTCTTTGGCATGAAATTGCGGCGAACGAATCCACGAAAGTTCATCGGAGTATTTAAGTAAATCATCGTGAGAAAGTTGGTGAAGCCTTCTTCCTAAATCCTCATGAGAATTATTATCGACATCTCCAAATAAGTGAAGATCACAAGGAACACCTAGATCTTGAAGATGAGCTACCGTTGAGAGAAGGTATTTAATATTTTTTTGTGAACTAAGTCGCCCACCGTAGATTAAATCAAAAGGTTTACTAAAATCATAATTATCCGTTGCCGCTACTTTGAACAATAACTCTCTCGGTATGACTCCAACCGCACCCTCATTCTTAAAGAAATCATTTTCTAGAAATTTTTTAAAAGAGGAACATAGAACCCAAATTCGATAGCGACATTTAGGCCAATTACCAGATTCAAAAATCTTACGAAAAGCACTCCCAAAGAGAACAACATCCAAGATATCATCCTCTAAAAGAGTAAGGTCTTGATGTGTATAAAGGTCAGGGTAAAAACGCTTTTTGGACGCTAGCTGAGGCGTAGAGATAAAGAAGTTCTCCACTTTTTCTACTAAAAGCTCAATACTCGTAGAACATGGATCTTTATAGGGTTCATCCCTACTTATTTTCACTCTTTATCCTAGTTTGATGATTTGGGTTTCATTATACCATGATCAAAAAATCACTATAAATAGGACTACCAAGACCTTGAAATACTGTGTGGAGTGCTCTCATCACCTGAGTGAGAGGCTTCATCACCATAGAGATAGTTTGACCTTTCTATAGCACCTACTGTCCAAGGCAGAATCCCATAATAATGAAGAGGACCAATGCCATCACCACCACCAAAGAGAGAGCTTTTTGTTAGCGGAAAGAAATGACCTGCCTCAAAGTCAGAGTAACCTTGAATGACAATCTTCTGTTTATTGATACTCGGAAGCTGATTGAAGATATCATCAATAACTTCTTCCTTTATAATAGAATCATTTTTTGGCCATACCAAATGAACATCATGCTCAGGTTTGATCAAGCGGAGGTATTCAGAATCAAATCCTGCTGGACTATAAAAGATACTCGCCTTAGGCCACCAAGAACTACCACTATTTCCTCTATGGCCGAGCGCCATCAGACCAATATAACCACCTTTTGAGTGACCACTATAAATGACATTGTTTTTATTAATTTCTTTATAACGAGATAGAACGTCTTGAACAATCTCATCATAGTCCTTGCCCATACGCCGCCAGTTTGTGTCAAAGAATCCCTTGTCGTATTTAGGATACAAAACAGCAATGCCTATAGAGGTAAATCGCTCAAATAAAGTTTCATAGTGCTTAAGACTAAGGGCCTGGCCATGACCAAAAACAAGTAAGGACTTAGGAGCTTGTCCCTCAGTAGGTAGAAATAGAAAACTTCCCTTACGTATGGTGTTTATATCAATTCTTTTAAACGAAGAACTTCTTGTGGGATAACCAGGATGACTTGAATCAGTGGGTGGAGAGGGAAAAGAAAAAGCAATACTCGCCCAAAGATAAAATAATGTAGTAACTAAGCCTTTCATAAAAATTCTCCCTTTCTCTATTTAAGCAAGAGAAGAAGACTTCTGCAAAAACCATATTTGAGACAATTCATGACAATTTTCTGGATACGTCCCATAACTTATAATGCGATTAATCCCAGCCTATTACTTCATAACCGTTTTTAGCTAAACAACGATTTACATAGGCCTGCTTCAAGCGATTTGGCGAGATCGCCTCACTAGTCGCCCCAGTAGCGGCGCCCGCGACTGCACCAGTGGCCAGAGACTGCAATAAGTCTCCCGTTAATAGACCTGTAATACCACCTAAGACTGTCCCAATAACAGAACCCTTTCCAGCACCTTTTAGAATTTGTTTTCCTTTAGGAGACTCTAGAAAAGCATCGGCCATCTCTATGCATTTTTCGACAACCTTATTGGAGCTCTCCTTACCCATACTTTTATACTTCTCGTTTGGGTATAGAACTGGTTTTGACGCACAAGAAGACAAAAATAGTAAGAATAGGGGCAAAAAGTAAGTCATCATTTTCATTAATTGATTATAACACAAGGCAAACATCAATAAGACCTTTTCCAAACACTATTTTTTTGAAATTATAGGCGCCAATATAGCGCTTATAATTAAAGAAAATATAGCTGAGGCAATTGATATGGATAATACATTTATTTGTGAGACACAGAACCCTAAAGAGTATTTTGACTGCTTCATGCAAGGCTTGATTGATCGAAATCCAGGGGAACCAGAATTTCATCAAGCTGTCGCAGAAGTCTCAAAATCTATTGTCCCCTTTCTTTACGAAAATCAAAAGTATGTAAAAGGCCAAGTCCTAGAGCGACTTAGTGAACCTGATCGCTTGCTATCATTTAGGGTTTGCTGGGAAGACGATAAAGGTAATATTAGAACCAACCGCGGTTATAGGGTTCAGTTTAATAATTCTATTGGCCCCTATAAAGGTGGCCTCCGTTTTCACCCTACCGTTAATCAAAGTGTTCTTAAGTTTTTAGGATTTGAACAAATCTTTAAAAACTCTTTAACAGGCCTTCCAATTGGTGCAGGAAAAGGTGGTGCTAACTTTGATCCAAAAGGAAAATCTGATTCTGAAATCATGAGATTTTGCCAATCCTTTATGACAGAACTTTACCGCCACATCGGTGAAGATGTTGATGTACCTGCAGGAGATATTGGCGTCGGAGGTCGAGAAATTTCCTATATGTTTGGAATGTACAAAAGAATCACCAATCGCTTTACGGGTACATTAACTGGTAAAGGTATTGAATATGGCGGAAGTTTAATCAGAGAAGAGGCCACAGGTTACGGCCTTATTTATTTTGCAGACAATGTTCTCAATCACCACAATGAAGGGCTTCAAGGAAAGAGATGCTTAGTCTCGGGTGCCGGAAATGTGGCCCAATTCGCTGTTGAGAAGCTCATTGAAAAAGGGGCAAAGGTCTTAACACTAAGTGACAGTGAAGGCTTTCTTTTGGTACGTGAGGGGATCACTCAAGACGTACTGGAAGAAATCAAGAAACTTAAGTCCCAAGGAAAAAGATTAAAAGACCTCTCAGGCATTGGCCTTGAGTTTCATCCAGGGAAAACTCCTTGGGGTGTTTCCGCCGATTATGCTTTTCCTTCGGCAACTCAAAATGAGATTGAACTTGAGGATGCAAAAGTACTTGTAGAATCAGGAGTGAAAGGAGTATTTGAAGGCGCCAATATGCCAAGCACGAATGAGGCCATAGAGTATTTTCTAAAAGAGAATATTCTCTTTGGTCCCGCCAAAGCTGCTAATGCTGGAGGCGTTGCCATTTCAGCTCTTGAAATGAGTCAAAACAATATTGGTCTTTCTTGGCCGAGAGAAAAGGTTGATGGTGAGCTTCAAGTCATTATGAAGAGAATTCATTCGACCTGTGTGAAGTATGGGGAAAAAGACGGTAAGACTTGTTACATCACCGGCGCCAATATTGGTGGTTTTGTGAAGGTCGCCGATGCTATGCTTTCTTTCGGCGTTTATTAGTGGTTGCAGTAGCGTTAGTAGTAGTGGCCTAAGACTTGCAAAATACTCATCTATATACCTAAAATGAAGGATAAGAGATGAATATTCGGCTTATATGCGCCCTAATGCTGTTTAACTTTTGGTCGGCTGCATCCGACTTTACCAATATATGCCCGCAAGAGGCTCCTCAGAATAATGAGCTCATACAGTCAAAAAGCACCCAAGGAAATTTTAAAGTCTCTATTATAAGTAGGGAGATCGCCGAGAATATCTTTAACTCCGTCTCTCAAATGGAGAAAATTCCTTATAAGTATACAATTGATGGTTGTGATGTGAGGGCCTATCTCGCCGCTAAAGAAATTTATGAAAAATCAAATATTAAAAGTTTTCGTATAAACGTAGAGTCCTATCCAGGACTAATCACACAGACGACATACACAGCAGAAGGCTGGGTTGAGTTTGGCCGCCACTCTGTCATGGCCTTATGTGTTTACAACCAGGATACGAAGAGAGTTGATCCACTTATTGTTGACGCTGCTTTTTTTAATGAGCTAATCACTCCAGAAAAATGGCTCCTCAAACTAAAAGATGGAATGACGACACGAACTGAAATTTCATATACTTCAATGTACAAATTGAACCCGAATAGCACAACACTCTTTAATCGTTTCACTCGTAGTGATTTAAGGTGCGCAGAAGAAGTACGGGAACGCTTTATGAGGGAGCAGAAACGAATCGAAAACGGCCACCTCCCATATGGTGTAGGCCGTGCAAAAGAAGTCATTAGAATGGATTTATGCCAATAACATTTGGCCAATCTTTTCTCTATTCGTTAAATTAAAGCGGAATACTCAGGAGGCTTCATGAAGAAAATTATGATTCTTGGTTCCGGTGAATTAGGAAAAGAATTTGTGATTTCTGCGCAAAGACTAGGCTGTCATTGTATCGCAGTTGACCATTATTCAAATGCACCTGCGATGCAAGTTGCTCATGATTTTGAAGTCATTAATATGCAAAACTCTCTTGAGTTAAAAGATGTCGTTCAAAAACATCTCCCTGACATTATCGTTCCAGAAGTAGAGGCCATTGATACGGAAACCTTAGAGGTTTTTGAAAAAAATAAAATACAAGTCGTTCCCACCGCCTATGCGACTCACCTAACGATGAATAGGGATGCCATTAGAGACCTGGCCGCCGAAAAACTCAAACTTAGAACGGCGAAGTATGCATATGCCGAAAATATGGAAGAACTTCAAAAAGCAGCTCACCATATTGGATATCCTCTCGTAATAAAGCCCGTCATGTCATCCTCAGGTAAGGGACAAAGCAAAGTTGAAAACGAATCTCAGCTTAAGAAGGCTTGGGAGTACGCTAAAAAAGGTCGAGGTGACCGAGTAAAGGTAATCGTTGAGGAGTTTATAAATTTTTATGGTGAGATCACCTTATTAACTATAAAACAAAAGAAGGGAAAAACCTTATTTTGCCCTCCAATTGGTCACGTCCAAGAAGGAGGCGACTATCGTGAGTCCTGGCAACCTTTTGACCTTCCAGAAGCCCACCTAAAGAAGGCCAAGAAAATGGCCAAGGCCGTAACAGATGCACTCGGCGGTAGTGGACTTTTTGGAGTAGAGTTTTTTCTTACCAAAAAAGAAGTCATCTTCAGCGAACTCTCTCCGAGACCTCATGATACTGGGATGGTGACACTTATCTCACAAAATTTATCAGAATTTGATCTTCACCTAAGGGCCATCCTAGGTTTGCCCATTCCAAAAATAGAATGCCTAAGCGCGAGTGCCTCTGCAGTCATCCTAGCTAAAAAAGAAGGGACCCCAATCAGATACTCTGGAATTGACAAGGCCCTTGAAACAAAAGACACAGATATCAGAATATTTAACAAGCCCGTTGCCTATCCAAATAGAAGAATGGGTGTTGCCTTGGCCCTAGGGAAGTCTATAAAGAGTGCTCGCAAGAAGGCACTAGAAGCTGCAGGTCAGGTTAAGATACATTTTAAAAAATAAAAAGGGAGTGGCACATTACCACTCCCCTTCTTCCTATACAAAATAATCTAGCTTAAATTAATAACAGTGAGCGTAGTCCTCATAAACAAAGTCTGCTGGCCATGTGCTCGTGTCGTATAAGTTAAAGTCCACATTAAAACACATTTCCATATCTAAATCTGTCGGTTGTTCAACTACAGGTTCTTCAACCACTGGCTCTTCGACTACCGGTTCTTCAACCACTGGCTCTTCGACTACCGGTTCTTCAACCACCGGTTCTTCAACCACTGGTTCTTCAACAACCGGTTCTTCAACCACTGGTTCTTCGACTACTGGTTCTTCAACCACTGGCTCTTCGACTACAGGTTCTTCAACCACTGGTTCTTCGACTACCGGTTCTTCAATCACTGGCTCTTCGACTACTGGTTCTTCAACCACTGGCTCTTCGACTACCGGTTCTTCAACCACTGGTTCTTCAACCACCGGTTCTTCAAACACTGGTTCTTCAACAACCGGTTCTTCAACCACTGGTTCTTCGACTACTGGTTCTTCAACCACTGGCTCTTCGACTACCGGTTCTTCTATTACCTCTTCGTCACCTTCAGAATCACCATCTCCAAGCACATCATCAATGGGCGTACTCGTAATCCCACCCCATTTAAGAACTGGTTTTAAGAGACAACCACCATTGCCCTGATGAACAATTGATTTCTTTGCATCAAAATCAATTACCATCGAGTAAGCTTGACCTTCTTCAATAGAAAACTCGGGATTAACTATCTTTAATCCTGAATTTTGTTGGGAAGGAGTTTGAAGCTCACAAACAGAACCGTCTGTATAAGTAATGTAGTGACCAGTTTCTTCTAGTATTAGTCTAATTTGATTAACTTTAGTTCCTACTGGCAATTGTAGATCCGCGATTCCTAACATCACTCCATCCTGAAGAGTAAGTAAATCAATTGGTCCTAGGTTTTGAGCAATAGAAATTTCATTACCGCTCTTCCCTTTACCATTTGTCTTAAGTAAGACTTCCTTTATAGTAACAACCACCTCTTCAAGGTCATCGTTAGGGGCATCAGTTAAGCTAACTTTAAAATTATTCCCAACAGGGGAATAAGTAGATAGGTAGCCTACTGATAACGAATTTGCCTCTACTTTTGTTTCACTAGACTCTGAACGTCCCCCTCCATTAACCTGACAGGCACTTAGAATGAGGAGGGCTATCAAAGAAAAGGTCATACTAACAACTCAGATAGCATCTAAATGGAGAGACAAGGATCACATTAAAATCAATAGGTTACCGATGAACACCTTCACCACGGGACTCCTAAATATGACAACTATCTAGGGCGATGATAAGAAAACAAATACTTATAAACTCAATAAAACAATTCAAATAATTGGTGTGTTCATGATAAAAACAAGTATTGTGAAAAACCAAATAACTGCAGAAACTCTTCTAAAAGAAAAAGGCCTTAGGTGTACTAAGGCGCGTATCCTTATATTTTGTGAGTTCCTAAATAGAAATAAGCCTCTTTCAATAAATGAGTTTAAAAATAAAAAATCTTTTAATGATCTCGACGAATCATCTCTTTATAGAAATTTTAAAAAACTAGAAGCAGCAGGGCTCATAAGAGCAATTCCAGGCTCAGGTGATTTTCATTTCTATGAAACCACTGAACTACAACACTCCCATCATCACCACCACATAACCTGTAGCTCTTGCAAGAAAATACAATGCCTTAATGTTTGCAGCGTCGAGAAACAACTCTCAAAAATGGCGAATTCTGTGGGTTTTCAAGTGGAAGGCCATCGGCTCGAACTTTATGGCATTTGTCAGGAATGTGTGGCCAAAAAACTCTAGACAAAATTATCCATTGCGAATAATCTATTATGCAAATGACTTGCAAAAAGGAATTACTCACATGAAGCTTAAATACTTTTTTTTGATATATATCTTATCCATAAGTGTAATCGCGGACCGTCCAGTTCTAAACACTCATAATGACGACAACATCTATGTTTTTGGCCATAGGCAAAGTAGCGATTTAATCGACTTTGTAGCAAGTGTGACCGAGCTAAGCGGCGAAGAGCTATTATTAAAAAGAGAAACAAGTCTTGGTGATACCCTTAGTAGAGAAACAGGTGTAACAAGTACTGGCTATGGCCCTAACTCATCTCGACCAGTCATTAGAGGTCTAGACGGAGACAGGATTAAAATCCTTCAAAATGGGCTTGGAACACTAGATGCTTCCACTCAAAGTGTAGATCACGCACTATCAATCGATACCCTAACAATTGATCAAATTGAAATCGTTAGAGGTCCAATGAGCCTACTCTATGGCTCCTCTGCCGTTGGTGGCGTCGTTAATATTT
>Ga0129324_10000153_pt1 | contig 47775 bp, 55 predicted proteins | sample CPBDNA_7_FD_96879 | JGI IMG/M metagenome (GOLD analysis project Ga0129324, IMG submission 96879) | Freshwater to marine salinity gradient microbial communities from Chesapeake Bay, USA - CPBay_Spr_15_0.2_DNA | ecosystem: Environmental > Aquatic > Marine > Coastal | place: USA: Chesapeake Bay... | reverse complement strand
TATCATTTTTTTGATGAATTTTTTTAGCTAAATTTTTTACAATTTTTTTAAATAAATTTTTAAATTTTTTTTTTTTTTAATTTTTTTATTTTTTATATATTTTTTTTTTTTTTTTTTTTGTATTTTATCATTAATTTCAATTGCATCTATTAATATACTTTTATAAGACATTTATAATATATATAAACATTTTCTATGAGTTTTGTTTTATCATAAAAGATGAATATGTATTAAATTCATTATTATATTTCTTTAACCAATTATCATTTTTTTGATAATTCATAAAAATAAAATTAAAACCATTATTAATACCCTTATTTTTATAATCATAATTACTTGTTCTATATTTTTTTTTTGGATATATAGAAGATAACCCGGCATTAGGTGCTTGATAAACCACCTCATTTTCATATAAGGCATGATTAATTTGACCAGCGCCAAATTTAATTAATGTAATTTTAGATAATTTTGTCGAATTAAATAAATTATTAAATTCTGGTGAAGTATTTAAATCAACCATAATAATAATTTTATATTTAAGTTCTTCTAATGTATATTTTTCAATTGGTTTTCCCATAGTGGTTTTTGTTAATATTTGATGTTTATTATTGAAATTTTTTAATAATATGTCGTGTATTGAATTGTATATATCTATATTATTACTATTTATTCTAAAGTTAAGAAATAATACTTCATTATTATTATTTGTTCTGGACGATTTTAAAAAATATTCATTGATATTTATACATACTTCACTTAAACTAAGATAATTGTATAATTCTTTATATTCATTTTGATTTACTACTGATGCAGAAACAACTGGATTATTATTTAATGAAAATATTTGAAAATCTAATGTTCTCGCACCATTATAATAACAATTTTTTAATGCACATATATCTACATAATCATTTCTCATATTACCAATACAACAACAATTAAAAGCAGATTTATAAATAATATTATCGATGGTTGTTTTATTTAAAGTATCATCTGATGTAGTAAAATTATTTGGTTTATTATCATTTTTATCAAACTGGTAACATTTTTTATCTAATTTATTAATTTCATTATAAACATACATAAGAATAAATAAAATAAATAAAAAAATGATTAATATTATATATTTTTGCATATATGTAATATAAAAATATAATTAATTTATAAGTATGCCAGGTGGATTATTAAATATTATTGCCTATGGCAATCAAAATATAATATTAAATGGCGACCCAAGTAAAACCTTTTTTAAAAATACATATGCAAAATATACTAATTTTGGGTTACAAAAATATAGACTTGATTATAATGGACAACGAAATATTCAACCAAATGAATCTTCTAAATTTACATTCAAAATACCTAGATATGGTGAATTATTATTAAATAGTTATTTGGTTATACAGCTACCAAATATATGGAGTCCAATATATAATAATACAGGATCATATAATCCTTATAATTTTAAATGGATAAAACATATTGGAACTATGATCATCGAAGAAGTTGTTTTAAGTTGTGGTGGACAAATCTTACAACAATTTAGTGGAGATTATATAAAAAATCGGGTTGAGAGAAATGATTTGAATACCGACCATTTTTATAAAATGACTGGTAATGAAAAGTCTTTATATGAACCAGAAAATGCTTATAATAGAAATGGTTATTATCCAAATTGCATTTATAATGAAGACCCACCAGAACCTTCTATTAATGGTCGTAAATTATATATACCTTTACCATTTTGGTTTTCAAATTCATCTAAATGTGCATTTCCACTTGTATCTTTACAATATAGTGAATTACAAATTGATATTACTCTTAAACCAATGCGTGAATTATTTACAACATTAGACGTTGAAACAGATTTAGATCCAAACCGTTTAAGACCTAATTTTGGTTCAGCTTTATATCAAATGTATAATTTTTTACAAGTACCTACAGAAAATGGTATATATGAATTGCAAACAAATACATGGGCAAGTGATATACATTTAATCAATACTTATGCTTTTTTATCAGAAGAAGAATCAAGAGTATTTGCAGCAAATGAACAAACCTATTTATTTTTAGATATAAAAAAAACAATTTATACACAAATTACTGGTACAAAACGTATTGATATAGAAACAAATAATTTAGTATCTAATTGGTTTTGGTATTTAAGGCGTAATGATCAATATGAACGGAATGAATGGTCTAATTATACAAATTGGAAATTTGAAAATGTTCCTAATATAGATTTATCGTTTGTTACTTTATCTCACAACGATACAACTGAAGATTATTCTATCACACAATTTCCAACTGAAAATAATAGTGAAAATATATTACAGAAAGTATCTATTTTAGTAGATGGTAAATTTAGAGAAAATGAGTTTGATGCAGATGTATATCGTTATATTGAAAAATATGAATATACAAATGGAAATTCATCTGATGGTCTATATATGTATAGTTTTTCACTTGATACACACCCAAAAAAATTACAACCGTGTGGTGCTATGAACTTAGGTAGATTTAAAGATGTAACAATGGATATATTAACGATTACTCCAGACTTAGATGACACCCAAACAAATAATGTAATATGTGATGAAGATGGTAATATAATAGGCTATATTGATACAGACCCAACCAAAATATATAAATATGCATTTGATTTTGTATTATTTGAAGAAAGATACAATGTTATACGAATTATGGGTGGGAATGCATCTATATTATATGCTAGATAATTATTTTGTGCATGGATATGTGTTTGATTCATATTTAGATATATCAAATGAATTTGCTCTTATAAACATTGGTTCATAATATGGATAATATAAAAATAATATAAATATTATGATTACAATAAATATTTTCATATTATAATAATAATATATTATAATATGGATAACATATGGAAATATATTGTTATATTATGTTCTATTTTTAAAGAAGCAATTATAGTTTTTTTAATAATATTATCTGGTTTTATATTACAAAAAAAACTAGTTAATTTAGAAGGATATTTTGATAAATTACCAACAAATATAAAAGAAACTATTATGAAAAAAGATACACAAGAAAACGGAAATACGTGCAAATATACACCAGCAAAACCCGATGTAAAAAAAAACACAGAATGTATAATTACAGAAAAAGCGAAGGAGACGGAACAAGACATATTTACCGAAATAAGTGTAGAAAGTTTAATTAATACAGCAGATTTATATCATTTTCTATTTAAAAAAAGTTCAATTATTAACATAATATTATTTGGTATTATAGTATACGGATTATCATTCTTAAATGTATCTAAAAATTATCTTTCATCTTATACACATTTATTAAATAATTTCTTATTTCAATTATCTATTATTTTTATTTTAATACCATTTATTTTATTATCTATATTTTTTATATTAAACTCTTTTCAAATATTTTTGAAAAATACAACTACCACTTATAATAAAAGTATATTTAGTATTCCAATATATTTATTATTAATTCTTTGTGTTTTTTGTGTTATAAGTTATTTACTAATATATTTTGTATATATGAATATATGTGTTAATATATTTAATTCAATGTTTAGTATAAAAAAAGAGGTCATTTACAAAAAAATAAATTGGATTGAACAATTACGACCAAATAATATTCCAATATTCTTTTGGTTACTTTTATGTTGTATTTTTATTATAATTACTATTTTTATGTCTTTTTCTGCTATATTATTAATTATAAAACAAAATACTGTATCTAGTAATATTTATATTGGTTATTTAAGTAAATTATTATTGGGTGGCGTAGCATTGAATGGTTTAAATATAACAGAAATAAGGGAGTTTTTATGCGGTGAACAATTTAAAAAAATACTTATAGGGTGTAAAATCATTTTTGGGTTTTTTATTTTATTATTAATATTTCAATTGTTAAGTCCAATTTTGAGTTTATTTGCAACATTATGTTTTATTTATTTTATTTATAAATATTACATTAAAACTATAGATATATCGTGTAAATAATATAAACAATAATTATAAAATAGTTATATGGGTAAAAAAAAGAAAACAAAATCAAATAATTTATTCAATGTAAATTTACCACGTGTCAGTTTATGTACACCAACCTTTAATCGTAGACCATTTATAAAACAAATGATTCAAAATGTGTTAGAACAAAAATATCCACAATCAAATATGGAATGGATTATATTAGATGATGGTACTGACCCAATTGGTGATTTAGTAACAGGTGTACCTTTTATAAAATATGTTTATTCAAAAGAAAGAATGAATTTAGGTAAAAAAAGAAATCATATGCATGAATTATGTGATTTTAAAGAAGACAATGATATAATTATTTATATTGATGATGATGATTATTACCCACCAGAAAGAGTTTCTCATTGTGTTGAAAAACTATCTAATTCTGATGCACTATGTTCTGGTTCCAGTGAAATATATTTGTGGTTTAATACTTTAGATAAAATGTATAAATTTGGTCCATATGGAAAAAATCATGCAACAGCCGGAACATTTGGATTTAAACGTTCATTATTAAAAGATTCTCATTATGAAGATAGTGCTATATTAGCAGAAGAAAAGTTTTTTTTAAAAAATTATACAGTTCCATTTGTTCAATTAGATCCACTCAAAACAATATTGGTTTTATCTCATGAACAAAATACATTTGATAAACGTAAATTAATTAATACATCTAGTCCAGTTTGTAATGAATCTAGCTTAACTCCTAATACATTTATTAAAAATAAAGAATCTCTTAATTTTTATACAAAACAAGTAGTAGATGATTTAAAAAATTATGAACAAGGTGATGTAAAACATAAACCAAATGTATTAGAAGAAATAGATAAGAGAGAAAAAGAACTTAAAAAAAAAAATGCTGAAAATATGCAAGAACAAACTATATATGCTACTCTACCTAATGGTAATAAACATGAATTAAATAAACAAGAAATTATACATGTTTATAAACAATCGCAAAATTATCTTGATAAATTAAAGCAATCACATTCAACTTTAGAAAATAAACATAAAGAATTAGAAAATAAACATAAAGAATTAGAAAATAAACATAAAGAATTAGAAAATAAACATAAAGAATTAGAAAATAAACATAAAGAATTTATAACTATTACATTACCAGATAAAACACAAAAAGTATTGACAAACAAAGAAATAGTCGATATTATAAAACATACCACAAATGAAAATAATGAATTAAAACAAAAACTAGAAAATATTATGTCTCAATCATAAAATATTTTCTTAAACGTTTTAGTTTTGGTTCATTAAAAAGATTACTTTTATATTTTGTATATAAAAATAATCTTTTTTTTGATATATTAAATTCATTACATAGTTCAATTATAAATTTATAATTATTATATTCATTACTAAACTTTGTTAAAATTTTTGTAAAACGATATTTAGGATTTTCTACATTAATATCAAGCTGTTTATATATATAATAATTCGATGACATTTTTAGATAATATGTAATTTCATTATATATCCATAATTGTTTTTGAAAACTTATTCTATCATAATAATCTCCAATACAATAATAAGACAAAAATTTATAATAAAAATAAATATCTTTTGTTTTCAAATAATCAATAATATTTTCATGAAATAATAAGCATTGAGTTGCTTTTTCATTTTCAATAACGAAGTCATTCTCAAATTGTTTAGAAATGACTTTTTGGAGATTGATTTGAATATTTTTTGCATAATTAGGTATATCTTTATTTTTTAGATGTATTACATTACATAACTTCATTAATTCTTTTATTTTTTTATTTAACTGATTTGTTCCAGAAAATATAAACTTAAAATGCATATTATTTTTTTTATTTGTTTTAAGATATTTAATTATATCATTAATTATTTTTTTTTCATTTTTATTGGGATTATCAATATCATCTAATATAATAATTTTTTTTCTATTTTTTTTATTAAAAATATCCATAATGGACGTATTTGTATATGATAATATAACATCTAAATTATCAACATTTTGTATAGATAAATAAAGATAATCATACAAATCATTATTTTCAAAATAATCATAAATTAGTTTGGTTTTACCTGTATATGAATTTCCACAAATATAAATAGGTAAAGGTTTATTTATGTATAATTCCATATTAAATTATATTATAATCTTTTTATATACATAAATTGGTATTATTTGTTATACCATCCCATAATACATTACATTTATCAGACCATTCTTTTTTTTTACATAATCCACTATTAGAGCCTTTACCTTGAACATTATATTCATTTTTATTAAAATTTTCTTTATAACAATTATCTAAAGAATTAAAAAAAATCATATTTTTATCATAACATTCACCTAAACTATTTTTATAATAATAATCTGGACATTCATTTACATAAGGAGGATAAATATATTTTTTTTTGGTTACATACAATAAATAAGCAATTGCACCCAATGTTAATATTAATATAGCCAATGTCCACAAAAAAACTTGTTTTGTAAGTTCCATTATATTAAAAAAATATTATATATATTTAATAATGTCTGGAAGAGTAAATATTGAAGGAGGAACTCCTTTTTTTTTAAAAGAAAAAGTACCGGTAGATGATAAAACTAATTATTATTCTGCTACCAAATATATGCTTCAACCAAGTTTATTAACAAATACTTATTTTAGTAAAGAAAATATTAATATTGTTCATAATAATATAAAAAGAGAAGTATATAATTTGTCTCAAAAAAAATATGTAATTGATGAACAAAATATGGATACTTTAAAGGTAATTATGAGAAGTATATTTTTACAATATAGTCATTTTAATAATGAAAATATAAAGGAACAACTTGAGGTATTAAATCAAATGGTGATTGATTATTGTAGTAAGAGTATTTATGGTGAAATAAAAGGATACTTAAAATATAAAGAAGACGCTTCTAATATGTACACTCTTATGGACCGCCCGGAATATTTACAAAATGATAATACAATTGAACTAAACCCATTTTTCTAATTGTTCTAATTCATTGATCCATATTTTATAGGAATTAGTATTTTTTATATTTGATAATTGTTGTTCTTTTTCATAAAACTGCTTTTTTAATATGTCTACATTTTCTTGGCACACGCTATCCATAGACATTTTAATTAAATAATTATAATTTTCATTTAATGTCATATACTTTTTTTTTTCTAATAGTTCATTTATTTGAGAAGAAGATTTTTTTCTTAAATCTAATGTGTCATTTAAAATTTCTTGAATATATTTAAACTTATTTTCAAAAATATTTTTTTCTTTTTCATATTGTTCAATTAAATATAAACGTCTTGTTTCAAAAGATTTTAATCGTTTTTCCATAAAATCATCACAAATTTCGTGTACTTTATCGTAATGTTTTAATTTATCATTATAATCAAATAAATTCATATTTGTAATAGATAATGTGCTAGTTAATTTAAATGTTTTAATAATGGTTTCTTCATCCATTTCTTTTTTTAAAATTAGCTCAAAATAGACTTCTTTATCTGTAGATTGATCTTTGTAATCTTTTAATACATTATCTTGTATACATTTTTCAAGATATTGTAAATAATCTTCATTCCATATTCCAATGGGTAATTCTTGAATGATTACTTTTTGTTTATTGCTTTTATTATATAATCCTTTTGTGATAAACTTATGAGTATCCACTTTTTCAATGGTTCCTTTAAATCCTCTATAATAAGGTATAAAATCATATGAATAATCTGGGTCTTTCATTTTTTTCAATATATAATGAATTACATCTTTTGGATTGAAACAAGGTATATCGGTGCTAAAGCCAGTACCAATACCTTTGGTACCATTTACTAAAATCATTGGAATAATTGGTAAATAATAAGTTGGTTCAACTTGACTACCGTCGTCATCTAAATATTCTAAAATAGATTCATCTGTTTTATTAAATATCATTTTTGTAATTGGATTTAAATTTGTAAAAATATACCTTTCTGATGCGCTATCTTTACCTCCTTGTAATCGTGTACCAAATTGTCCATTTGGATTAAATAAATTAATATTATTAGACCCTACAAAATTTTGTGCCATATTTACAATTGCACCATTTAAGCTTGCTTCACCATGGTGGTATCCAGAATGTTCAGAAATATATCCACTTAATTGAGCCACTTTAATTTCTTGAATTAAATTTTTCTTGAAAGCCCCAAATAAAATTTTTCTTTGAGATACTTTTAATCCATCCATAATATTTGGGATTGAACGATCACAATCGTATTTAGAAAAATGAATCATTTCTTTATGAATAAAATCACCAAGTGAAATAGTATCATTTGACATATTTAAACAATTTTTTCTTTCATATTGTTTTAACCAAACTTTACGATGTTCTGAACGTTTTTTATTAAATACCATATCAATCTCATTTTTATCTTCAGTGTTCATATATAAATTCATAGTTTTTCTTTCTTTGAAATATTCTTTGAACTCTTTACCCGTACTAGTACCTAATCCTTTATAATATTTAATAGTCCAACTTTTACCATTATTATTTTCGTGTTTCCATAATTCATATTCTTGTTCATTATAAAATGATATACTTTTATTTGATTTAGACGCTTTTAAAATAGGTGTATTCATAAATCCAAGAAATCCGTTAATGTTTAATAAAGAAGGCCATAAATATTCAAATAAATTAATACATAATCCTTTAATATGACTACCATCTAAATCTTGATCTGTCATAAAGATAATTTTATTATATCTTAATTCATTTGTATTTTCATATGTTTTATTAGATTCTAATCCCATAATTTTTTTAATTTCAATGATTTCTTTATTTTCATTAATTTTTTTCATTGTTTCACCTCTAACATTTAAAACTTTACCTTTCATAGGATATACACCAATAATATTACGATCACTCGGGGATAATCCAGATAAAATACCAGCTTTTGCAGAATCTCCTTCACATAAAATTAATGTACATAATTTAGAATCTTTTGTTCCAGCATAATTAGCATCTACTAATTTTGGAATTCCGCGAATGGTTTTATTTTTATTTCCATCTGTTTTTTTAGAATTATTTTTTTCTTTAACACTACTTAATTCGCACGAGTGTTCTAATAAACCTAATTTGGCTAATTTATCAATAAACTTATCACTAACACTACACGTTGAACCAAATTTACTTTGAGGTGTATTTAAATAATCTTTCGTTTGACTATCAAATGATGGATTTACAATTGTACAATTTAGAAAAATTTTAATTTGTTCTCTAATAATAGCCGGTTTAATTTCTATTTTTTTCTTTTTTTCAATATAAGCTACCATTTTTTTAATAATTTGATTTACAATATAATCTACGTGTTTTCCTCCTTTGTTTGTAAAAATACCATTCACAAAAGAGACTTGTTTGAATTCGTCACTTAAACAAACGCTATAATTCCATCGTTCATTAGGTTGTTCACTTATTTTATCTAAATTATTATACATTTTAACATAATGATTAAAATCTTTGATATCTATATTTTCTTCATTTAATTTAACTTTTACATCTTTTGTTGTAATTCCAGCAATATCATATACCCTTCTATTAAATAAAGAAATCATATCTTTAGATAATTCATTTAATCCTAGCCGTTTATAATCTGGAATAAATTCTACTTTTGTATAAGGCTTTTTAGAACATTTTGTAATACTAGGTTTATGAATAATATCTAAATTATTCTCAAACTCTTGAGTATATTTTAATTTACGTTTAGCGTCAATCGTTTCGATTTTACCATAAGTCGACCAAATTAATACAAGTTTAAATCCAAATCCATTTTTACCACCAGTAATTTTTTCTTCATTTTTATCATAATTCGTAGATGTTCGCAAATGTCCAAAAATCATTTCTGGAATCCAAATATCATAAGTAGGGTGTTTTTCAATATCAATACCGTCGCCATTATTCATCAAACTAATTTTATTATTGGATATTTCAATATGAATCTGATTTACTAGATTTGTATTTTCATCTTCACTTTTCTTTTGAATCATACGAACAACATGATCTCTACAATTTACAATACCTTCATCAAATAATTTAAATAAACCAGGGTTATATTCAATATGTTTAGAAATAATTTTACTATTTTCTAAAATATACATTGGCCCATCAACATTTTCAATAGACCCAATGTATGTATCTGGATTATCAAGAATATGTTCTTTATCTGTTTTTTTTTGATATTGATTTGCTAATGAAGCCATTGAATTATTTACAATATATTTTCTAAATCAATTTTATAAGCAATATATATGACACAATTATTTACAAGAGAAAATAAAACAGGTGAAATACCTTATTATGGTTATTATAGTATATCAGGTGAAACAAATGTAACTAGTTATATAAATGGACAACGTGATAAGACTTATGGAATTAATGACTTATTTCAATATATAACAAGTATAAATAAAAATATTGTACATACATTAAATAATAAATATAATGGTATACAACTAAATAATACTACTCCTGGATTTAGATTTAAATATAATGGTTTACAAGATGAAAATGATCCAACTAAAAGATTTAGGTTAACTAATTTAGATTCTTCATATAATCGAGTACCCTTATTTGGAATATATAAAACTACTTATTATAAATTAACTGATGATAATATAAGAGAAGTGGTTAAACAATGGATTAACCAAGAAACTTATTATGATATATTGTCTAATTATGGACCAATTAATGAATGGGATACAAGTCATATTACAAATATGTCTAACTTATTTGAAGAGATGGATACATTCAATGATGATATTAGTAATTGGAATGTATCTAATGTAACAAATATGTCATATATGTTTAGTAACGCTTCTTTATTCAATCAATATATAGGTAATTGGAATATATCCAATGTAACTAATATGGATTATATGTTTAATGGTGCTAGTTCATTCAATCAATCATTTTATAACTGGATAGATAATTATAATGTAGATATTGATGTAAGTTTAAATATGACTCTATCAAATAATGGTGTTCAATATATATTTAATGGTTCTTCATCATTAGAATATAAATATGCAATAGGTCAATTTACGAATAATACATTAAAAACTGTTATTGACTTATATTATAGTGATAATACTGAATATCATAAGAGGCATAGTACTAATGATATTAGTAATTTTGATGTAAGTGGAATTACAATAATGGATAATTTATTTTCAGATTTGCCTAAATTTAATGATGATATAACTGATTGGAATGTATCCAATGTAACTTCAATGTCATCTATGTTTAAGAATGCTACGTCGTTTAACCAATATATTGGTAAATGGGATGTATCTAATGTAACAAATATGGATAATATGTTTAATGGTGCCACATCTTATTATACTTCATTATACAATTGGGGATTATCTTGTGAATTATCTTTTGAAATAATAAATAATGTAATTAAAATTGTTATAAATACAAGGTCAACGTCTTCAAATAATATATTTAGCAATACTGACATAACATTAAATGATATCAATGGCAACGTTACAGATAATAATATATATGATGCTATAGACCTATATTTTAAGTATAATGATACATATAACACAAAATATAGAAATATTCAACTTCTAGATACATCACAAGTAACTAATATGAGTGAATTATTCAAAGATTCTAGTTTTAATATAGATATAAGTGGTTGGAATGTATCTAATGTAACAAATATGACATCAATGTTTAGTGGAGCAAGTAGTTTTAGTCAAAATATAAATAAATGGGTCATAAATAATTGCATTATGACAAATATGTTTAATGGAGCTACTTCATTAACTGAGTCTAATTTATATAATATTGAGACAACATGGAATATATTTATTCAATATGATATAATCAATAATACTTTTTATGTAAATGCACCCAAAGATGCAACAAATATGTTTTCAAATACAAATTTGAATTATTCAAAACTAATTTTATGGTCTTCCAATGTAGAATCTTCTAATATAGCATCTTCTAATGTATCATGTAAAAGTTGTCAAAATAATACAAAAGTTTATGATAAAACACAACAAAACTCAAATATATCGAAAAAGATGTTACAATCTAAAATGATACAAAATAGAAAAAGATTAGTGTATCATAATAGCAATAAACAAAATATACATAATATAATATTTAGACATGATTTTGATGAAAATCTACAATTATTTCAAAAATATAAAACTTCCTATAGAAATCGTGTAAATAGTTATTTACGCTCAGACCAAATATTGATTTATTCAAAACTTAAAATAAGAGATTTTATGAATAGAATAAAAATATAGAAATAATATAATGAATTATACTTATTATAATTATAAAACTCCGTCACTTCAATCAAATGTATATAAAAATAATGTATTAATTATTAATGATAAACCATACAAAAGTGTATATTCTAGTATACATTTAGAAAATAAAACTAGTTATTGTAATATAATTAATAATGTAAATGAAGGTATAAAACATTCTTCTTATCAACGTTATTTAAATAAAAAAAAAACGTGTAATTAATTTTTTATATTGTATATAATATATATGACTGTTGATAAAACATTTGGTTCTAGAGCAGAAGTTTTTCACGGAAACGCAAAAAAAACTACTGGTGGTTTAACTAAAAAAGACTTAATTAAAAATAAATGGGGTGAAATTGTATCGCGTAAAAAACATTTAACCGCAAAAAAAGAAAAACGTTTAGAAAAACATGGATTTTTTGCAGTTAAAGGAAAATTTGGTTTTGTTAAATCTAAAACTACAAAAAAAACTAAATCTAAACGTGCCAAAAAAAAATCTAAAAAATAAGTTATTGAATATTTTTTTTGGGAATACCACTTCCACGTGATCGTAATAATCTTTTAGCTTGTTTAATTTCTAAATGATTATTATTTGTAAAAAAAGCAACATTATTATTTAATCTTTGTCTACCAGTTGCAATCATTTTTTTATTTTGTATATAAGAGGATGAATCATTAAATTTATTTTGTCTATTATTATTATTGTATGAATTAAATATTTTCCTCATCATAGAATAATTATTTTCGTTATCTGATGTTTTGTCTTTGATTGAACTAATTGATGGATAAACTATTTTTCCTTGTGATTCTTTTAGAGAATTATCTAATGGAATAAGTAGTGGACCATCTTCATCGTTATGACTTGTTTCATTTGTAATTTCGTTCACATTATGGGATTCTTCACAATTACTTGGCATTATATTATACAAATATTTTATTGGGTTGTTCAATAATTAATTCATGGTTAAAATCATTTTTTAGTAGAAAATATAAAAATGATGAAACGTCTGACATATTAAAATATTTAAAATTATTTTCAATAAAAATATTATTTTTAATATTTTTATAATATTCAAGTGTTTCTATTTTGTCTCTTTTATTATAAATATCAAAATCCCCAATAATTTCTCCATCATAAATAATTCCAATAATATTTTGTATTTCTTTTTTTTTAATGAGACAATTAAAATCAATATTTAAACTTTTATTAGTTGTATAAATTAATTTTAAAATGGGTACTTCTTTAATAATATTACATATATGAGTTAATCCACTTATTGCATTGGGTTGACTCCAAATATTATAAATAATAATAGAATTTTTTTTTATGATTGATTTTAGAAAAAAATAATCTTTAACATCACCATAAACAAAATCAAAACAATCTTCTTTTAAATATTCAAATTTAAATGTAATATGTCTACTAGAATATTCAGAACACAAATTATCTACCCATGTAATATGAAATTGTTCTTTTTTTTCTAATAATTTATGTATAAGTTCTCTTCCATACCAATTACACCCACCAAAAAGGATAATATTCATTGTATCTGTTTCTTTTTTCTTTTTATATTTGTTATATGTTTAAGTGTTTCTTTTTTATATTTTTGTGTTTTTTTATATTTTTGTATTTTTTTATATTTTTGTGTTTTTTTTTTGGTTTTTCCACCACAAAATGAACCAAACTGACCTATTAAATCATAATATTCATTTAAATTAAAGCTTAATATTGAATTAAAAACATTATCCATTATACTATTTAAATATAAATTATTTTATAATGTATATGGATAATCAACAACGAATTCAATTACAAAAAATGATAAAAGATAATAATGTAGAAGACCATACAAATGATATACGGAAATTAAAACATAGTGAAAAAATTCGCGAAGAAGTAAATATTATAGAACAAACGAAAAAAGAGTTGAAAACAAATGATTATAAAACTTTAGATAATGTATTGCAATCCAAATGTTTTTTTTTATTTAAAGAATATACGTTAATTTATACTAAATTATTAAAAAATAATATGGATATTGATATATTATATCGGTTATTGAATGTATTAAAAACAATTGAAGATGGTACATCAAATCAACATGAAGCTTCATATGAAATTGGAATGTTATTAAAACAAATATATATTGATAAAGAAATCGATAAACCAAGTAATACATTTAGAAGTTTTAAAGATTTAACTTTTGTGGAATATATGAAAAATAAATCTAAATATGAATCAAAATAAATATATTTAAAATTGAAATAAATAGAATTAACATATAATCATAATGACAATATTAGTGATTGTTGAATCACCTACTAAATGCGAAAAAATAGAAAATTATTTAGGTGAAAATTATAAAGTAGTTGCTTCATGTGGACATATTACATCTTTTTCTTCATTGGAGCAATTTAATGAAGAAACTTATGATATACAATATAATATTAATAAACCAAAAATAGTATCTATGTTAAAAAAAGAAATCAAAAAATGTGATAGTGTTATTATTGCAACAGATGATGATCGTGAAGGAGAAGCTATAGGTTGGCATATTTGTAAACAATGTAAATTGGATATAAATAAAACACCTCGTATTTTATTTAGTGAAATTACTAAAGAAGCGATATTAAACGCAGTTCAAAATCCAACTACATTAAATATGCAGCGTATTTATAGCCAACAAACACGTCAATTACTAGATTTATATATTGGATTTACAATTTCACCATTATTATGGAGATATATTTTAAATAAATTAAGTGCTGGGCGTTGTCAAACACCAGCATTATATATGTTATATGAAAAAGAAAAAGAAATAGAAAATAAAAATATGGAGACACATTTCAAGGTAAACGGGTTATTTACATCACATAATATATTATTTCATATGTCTCAATATTTAAAATTTGAACAATGTAATTCTTTTTTAGAATTATGTAAAGAGTTTGACTTTAAAATAGATGATATAGAAAAAAAACAAATAAAAGAAAATAGACCAGAAATATTAATTACGAATACATTACAACAGAAAGCACACCAATGTTTGAGTATGAGTCCAAAACAAACTATGATTTATGCTCAAATACTTTATGAAAATGGATTAATTACCTATATGCGTAGTGATTCTCCAAATTATAATGAATCTTTTCAAAAAGAATTAAAAGATTTTATTGAAAAAAAATATGGTAAACAATATGTAAAACCAATTATAAATAAAGATAAAAAGGCACACGAAGGTATTCGAGTTACAAATTTGAATGTAAATATTGTTTCATTTGAAAATAACTATATAAATAAATTATATGAATTGATATATATTCATACACTTCAAACTGGTATGGAAAATTGCGATAAATTAAAAAAAATATTTAAAATGAAAGCACCTATGAATTGTGAGTTTAGTTATATTGAAGATTCTATTATATTTTATGGTTGGAGAAAAGTGTTAAAAGAAAAGATAGAAAACTCAAATGAGTTGTATTTGTCTCAATTAAAAAAAATAAATTATAATAATATTCAATGTGAAGAGCAATTATGTGAACCAAAATATCATTATTGTGAATCTCAAATTATACAAAAATTAAAAAAAGAAAATATAGGCCGTCCTTCAACTTATTCTTCTATTTTAGATAAAATACAAGAAAAGAATTATGTAAAAAAAGGAAATATTAAACATAAATCAATACAAATACAAAGTTTTATATTAAATGAAAAAAATATAGAACATAAATCAGATAAAGATTATATTTATGAAGAGAAAAATAAATTATATATTACAGAAACTGGTAAAAAAGTAATAGACTTTTGTTATAAATATTATGATCATTTATTTAATTATTCATACACAAGTAAAATGGAATCTGTATTGGATCAAATTGAATATGAAGAAAAAGATTGGAAGCCAATATTTAAGTTATTTAAAAAAGAAGTAGATAAAGAAGTGATTATAGAAGAAATAAAAGCTAAACAAGAAAGCTTACATTGTGGTAAATATAAAAATAAAGTAATTATTATAAAAAAAGGTCAATTTGGTTATTATATTGATTATGATAAAAAGAAAACATCTTTATTACAATGGGAATATTATGATAATATTGATGAATATATAAAGAATCATTATTTTCCAGAAGATAAAATAGAAACATTAATACAATTTTGTAGTATTATTCATATAAATGAAAATATTACAATACGCAAAAGTAAACACGGTGAATATATTTATTATAAGACAAAAACAATGCGTAAACCAAAATTCTATCCATTAAATATAGAAAGTAGAAATATAGAAGATATAAAAAATTATATTGAAAAAAATTATAAAACTATATTGTAATAATGAAAGAAGAGACATTTAATGTATATTATCCAAAAGTCATTATGATAGTATTTGCCATAATTGGTTTAATGTTTAAAATATTTGTTGGTCCAGTTATTGGTTCAAATGAAAATTTAGGTCAAGCTAATTTAGATATATGGAGTAATTTAATAATTATTTTTTCATTAATTTCATATATGAGTATTGATAAAGTTATTATAACCAATAATGGATTAATGATTCAAATATTTATTTTTATTATAGTATTATTGTGGCAAACTAGTTTATCTATTAGATATAAAGAACGTATTAACAAAAAAACAGTTCCGTCTATATACAATACATGGAAACATTTTTTAAATATATTAATTTTTTCCTTTATTTTATTATTTTGTTATAAAATAGCATATAATGTTAATTTAACTGGAGAATTAAATGAGATCAATTATATACTTTATCTTATTGTATGTTTATCTATTATTATTATTAGTATTCAACAAACTATATTAGATAATTTTATGGTAGATAAAGATACTATTCGATAATTATTTTATAACTCAAACCAATTTGTTGATAAGATTCCCATATTCCAGAAATTCTTAATATGATATTATTTAATTTTGGTTGATTGTGTATATATATTTTATTTTTATATTCTGAACCAATAGATAATTCTATTTTTTTATTAAAAATCATATTGATATTGTGTAAAATTTTCTTTTCAATATCAATAATTTTATCAATAATATAATAAGATAAAATAACTTTATTTTCAATTATATCAAAATTATTAGATGATATTTCAAATAAAAGATTTTTTATAGTATATTTTTTATCATTATATAATATTCTATAAAAATAATTATAATATTTTATTTTATTATCAATCGCTTTATTATAAAAAACATTTTTTATATCAAAATGTTCAATATCTAAATATAGATTCATTAAATAGTAATATAAATATATATTTAAATAATAAAATAACTATGGATAATATAATATTATATGGTTGTAATAATTCAGATAAATATTTACACTCAATTGAAATATGTAAAAAATATAGTAAATCAAACTTAAAGTTCAAAAGAAAAATTGAAATTATAGTAAATGATACAAAATATTATTTTATATTGTCTGATATACATATTGAAGTTGATTTTGAATTATTAGGAAATAATCAGCAAGCAATTTGGTACGCATTATATAATCATATTGATACTATATGTAATCAAGTAATAGATAAATGTATAATTGTTTGTTTAAATACACATATGATAAAAGATGAACTTTTACAGTTATTTTATGTTTTTTTAAAGAAATCATATATTAAATATATTTTTTGTACAAAAAACATCTCTTTTTTACCAGATTCATTAAGTAATTTATGTCATATTATATGTTTAAAGAAAAATAATAATAAAGAAACTATAAATTATTATACTTTATTATGTAAACCTATTATTAATTGTATTTTGGATAAAAATGTAAATTATTCTCTTATTCGCGATAGTTTATATGATTTACTAATTTATAATTTAGATATTTATGAATGTTTGTATTATATTATATGTCAGTTACATAAAGATAACTATATTCAATTGGAAGATATCGATAAAATAATGGAACAATTATATATTATTATGAAAAGATATAATAATAATTATAGAACGATATATCACTTAGAATGTTTTGTAATATATTTAATGGTATTTAAAAGATAATATATATATTAATTATGAATCAAACAGAAGCTATGCAAATATTAAATATAAAAAAAAATGAATTAAATAAAATAAATTTAAAAATAAAATATAGAAAAGCTTTATTAAAATATCACCCAGATAAAAATAAATATTCAACAAATGAACAATTTATAAAAGTAAAAGAAGCATATAATTATTTATTAAATGAAGAAGAAAATATATCTCATATTAAAGATAAATATATATATTCAATTTATTATTTTATAAAAAAATATATTCAAAACAATAATATATTATATTATGAGTTTAATCTAACTATAAAAAACTTATTAAATAAAGATATTTATTATTTTAATGATTATAAATTACATATACCTCTATGGCATAATGAATTATATTTTCCAAATAAAAATATATATATTAAAATGGTTAGAATATTAGAAGATTATATTGAAATAGATGATTTAAATAATATACATATTTATTTAGAAATAAAATATAAAAAATTTGGAGATATAATTTACTTATTAAATGAAAGTATTTCATTTTTATATGATGAAGAATTATATAATAATAAAATAAAAATATTACAAAATATAGGTATACCTAAAATAAAAAATAATATATATGATCATAGCGAATTATCTAATATAATTATTCATATTTAATCTACTTCTTTTTTGTTTTTGTCTTTTTTACTTTTTGAGGCGTCTCTTCCACTTCTTCTTGCGTTTCTTCAACTTCTTCTTGCGTTTCTTCCACTTCTTCTTGCGTTTCTTCCACTTCTTCTTGCGTTTCTTCTTGTTTAGTATTCATTAGTGGCATATCTTCACCGTCACTATCATAATTACTAGCTTCCTTAGTAATATGACATTTACCTTTTTCTAGTGTAATTGTTGGTTTAGATACACCTTGAAATAATTTCCATGTTACACCAAACTTACCATTCGCAAACCAAATACCACCACATAGGAGAATACAAGCAATATGACTTCCTTTTTGAATAAATACTTCTGGACCAGTATTTTCATTGTTTGGAATTAATGCTTTATGATCTGTATCAAATAATTCAAACTTGAACTCATTTTCCCAATAAGGTAATTTTACCTTGAGTGTAGGAGATCGTGTTTTATCTGGTTCACCCGATGGATCTTTTGGATATTTAAGCATAGGACTCCATAATGCATCAATTACTTCTGGTGACATTGATTGTTTACCAAACCAATCACGTGAATTCTTTGTTGCGTCTTCTTTAATCTTATCTTCAAATTCTTGGAGCATTTTTAATGTTTCTTTACAATCATCTTCAGCAAACTCTTCTGGAGGAAATTGTACAGATAAATCATAACTATTACCATTTGGATTTTCATAAACATTTACACCCCAAGTCATCATCAGTGGAACTTCCAAATATAATGCTTTTTTTGAAATAGAATTCATAATACCAACACTTTTTCCACCTTGTTGATTTACCTTTGGTTTACGGTAAATCATAGTTGTGGTAGGAGAGAAGTTTTTCGCGGATACAATCATAGAAGCCATTAATACATAAACATAGCCAAAATCTTTAAATCAATTTTTGTAATTGTTATTTTTGTATATTTATTTTTATATTAAAAAAATAAAAATATCTTATATAATGGATAAAAAAAAAAGATTTTTACTGAGTTCTTTTGAAGAATTATATAAAAAAAAGTATACAATAAAAGAACTAAAAGATATTTCCAAATATTATTCTATACGTGTAGGTAAAAGAAATAAAGAAGAATTAAGAAAACATTTATATGAACACATAAAGTATAGTTATTATTGTATTAAGATCCAAAAAATATGGAAGAAACATTTTATGAAACTATTCAATATCACACAAGGTCCAGCCATATTCAAGAGAAACTTATGTAATAATTCCGAAGATTTTTTAACCACAGAAAAAATGAATGAAATTGATTATTCTTTTTTTATTAGTTATAGAGACAATGATAATTTTATCTATGGTTTTAATTTATTATCTATTTCTACTCTAATTGACAAAAAATATTATTTAAATCCGTATACAAGAAACAAATTTGATTCTAATTTTTTGATTTTTTTAGAAAAAAGGAGAAAATATAATTCAATATTGAAACTAAATAATAATCATATTTTAAATGATAATAAACCAAATATAAATGATATAAATAATAAGTTTGTCTCAATTTTTCAGAAAATAGATTATTTGGGAAATTATAGCAATGTTGAGTGGATTACAAGTTTAAATAATCGTTCCTTAAGAAAATTTATAAGTGAAATTTATGATATTTGGTTTTATAGAAGTAATTTATCCTTAGAACAAAGAAATAATTTATGTCCTCCATATGGTTCTCCTTTTAGAAATATTCCAATACATATATTTCAAAATAGACATATTTTTATTGAAACTTATACATTAAAAGAATACATTTATAAAATATGTAATAATTTAATTAATAATGAAAATATAGATCGCGAAAAACAAGGATTATGTGCAATTTATATATTAACAACATTAACTTTAGTAAATCATAATGTAGCTCAAGCTCTTCCTTGGTTATATGAATCTGTTATATAATATATTGCGTAAAACTATTTAAAAAAGAATTATTATGGTAATATATAATGACTAGCAAACAAGGACAACCTAAAAAGCAACCTAAAACTTCTGAACCAACTGAAAAAAAAGTAAAAAAATCCAAGGTTGTTGAACCTACTCAACCTCTTCCGCCTACGCCTACACCTAAGTCTACACCTACTCCTACACCTACGCCTACACCTACGCCTAGTCAACCAGTAGATAATAAAGTAGAAGCCACTACCACAAATGAAGTAACCCTATCCAACTCTTTCTCTGGACTGATGGAACTCGTTGTTGAACTACAAGGTCAACTATCTCGTGTCAAAAATGAGATTAGAGTTCTAGAACGTAATGTAGGAAAAGAAATGAAAGTTCTAGATAAAATTAATGCCAAAAAAAATAAAAAACAAGGAAACCGTTCTCCAAGTGGTTTTGTAAAGCCAACTAAAATCAGTGATGAACTAGCTGACTTTCTTGGAAAAGAAAAAGGTGCTCTAATGGCGCGCACAGATGTAACCAAAGAAATGACATACTACATCCGTGAACATAAACTACAAGATAAAGATAATGGTCGTATTATTATTGCAGATACCAAACTTAAGAAACTACTTAAAGTTACTGACGAGGATTCTCTAACTTATTTCAATCTACAAAAATACATGAGCCCACATTTTGAGAAAGCTGTAAAAAAGCTATAAAGCATAAAAAATATAAAAATCCATAAAAAATATAAAAATCCATAAAAAATCCATAAAAATATAAAAATCCATAAAAAATATAGTTTTTAATATATTATTTATATTAAAAACTTAGAAAGATATTTCAAAATGTGACATATTAATTTTATCAATATTAAAGTGTTTTATAGAATGATAATAACTAATATATTCATCTAATATATTTTGGATATATTCAATAAAATATTTACAATTTGTTTCATTAAAGTTTAATAGATTATGATTATATTTTTGAAAAAACTCAATTGTATTTTCAAACTTAAATAATAAAATAGAGGTTACAACATAATAACAAAAAGCATTTGTATTTTCATTCCATTGTTTTTTATGTGTTTTTATATTATCTATGGAATAATCATATTGACTTAATAGTTTATTACAAGATAATACCGAATATATTTTTTCTAATTGTAAATGTCTATTAAAATATTTTTGGAATATTTTCCATGTTTTATATTTATAAAAAAGACATATACACATATGAATAATTCTTGCCCAAAACTCTACATAACTTTCAAATAATAAATAATCACTATTCATATAGAATAAATTACTAAATAATAAAGAGGTTTCTTCATTCATTCTAAAATCTAATGAAAATAAATGAAAACATTCGTGAATAAATACTTTAAACCATTCTTCTTTTCGATATATCAATACTCGACGACTTTTTTTATTATGATAAAAAAGAGTTAAAGCACTATTAATATGCTTTGAACTAATTATATCTTGATCCATATATTTATCAAAAGGTGTTAAATAAATATCAATACAACTATTTATAGTTAATGGTTTATAATGATTACATAATTCAATGGTAGTTTGAATATATTTTATATATTTCTTTATTTTTATTTTTTTTAGACTATATATATTTATATCAAACTTATAATTATTTTTATATATAGTAAAATTGTACCTTATAAATGTTGTATTTAAAATATATTTTTGGATATTTTCTGGAAAATATTTTGTATCCATAATTTGAAATTTATTAGTAAAATCTACTTTATAATCGATTTTGTCTCTTTTTAGATTTTTTAAAAAATAAAATATTTCAAATAAAAAAGATTTTTTTATATATTTTCTTGGAATTGAATTATGTTTTTTTATATATTCTAAATTTTTATATCCAATTAAATCCATTATACTAAAATTTTATTTTATTTTTTTTTAAATTTGAAACCTCTAAAATTTAAACCAGCTTTTTTAATTTTTATAGAAGGTGTATTAGAAACATCTTCATTTGAATTATTTGATTCTTCATTTGAATTATTTGATTCATTTGAATTATTTGATTCATTTGAATTATTTGATTCATTTGATTTTTCTTTATTTGATTTTGATTCATTTGATTTTGATTTATTTGATTTTTCTTTATTTGATTTTTCTTTATTTGAATTATTTGAATTATTTGATTCTTCATTTGAATTATTTGATTCATTTGATTCTTCATTTGATTTTGATTCATTTGATTTTTCTTTATTTGGTTCATCTGATTTTTCTTTATTTGATTTTTCCTTATTTAATTCATTTGGTTCATTTGATTTTGATTTATTTGATTCTTCTTCATTTGGTTCATCTTCATTTGGTTCATTTGATTTTGATTTATTTGGTTCATCTTCATTTGATTCATCTTCATTTGATTCATCTTCATTTGATTCATCTTCATTTGATTCATCTTCATTTGATTCATCTTCATTTGATTCATCTTCATTGGGTTCAGCTTCATTTGATTCATCTTCATTGGGTTCAGCTTCATTTGATTCAGCTTCATTGGGTTCAGCTTCATTGGGTTCAGCTTCATTTGGTTCAGCTTCATTAACTTTATTCGAAATTAATATTACTGGTTTATTCATAGTATTATTTCTATTTGTATCTAATATTTCACTATCATTAAATATATTTAATTCATCTAAAATGTCTAGAGAATTTACAAAAATTAATCTTAACATTTCATCTTCATTATTAACTTTTTCAAGTTTTTTAATTTCATTGTATTTATTATATTTTTTTAATATATCTAAAACCATTTCGTTTGTAAATGTACTTTTTTTTACATATTCATAATAACCTTCTGGTGTATCTACATGAACTAAATCGTCTTGTTCTAAATAATATTCAAATATATATTTATGATAATAGAGACACTTACTTTTAAATGAATCAAGTTTTGCGATTGTTTCTTCGAATTTTGCTTTATGTATAACTCCTAACATTTGTTTTATACGTTTCATATTCTCGGGGGTTTTACCATATTTATCAATATATTCTTCTCTTGATTGTTGTAATACTTCTAATTTTTTAGAATCCATAAAATTATCAAACAATAATATATATTTACTAGGCGGTTGATCTTTCATATATTCGAATAGACCAATTTTTTTTTCAGGCATTCTATATTTGATAGCATATACATATTTATAATTTACATTGGGTTTATCTATTTTTTCATCACCAATTGCAACACATAAATCATAAGTATCATTATTTAGATAAATTCGTACTTTGTATAAATTACTTTGATAATTTTTTTCTTCGATTCTTAATAAATTCGTTTCATATTTAATTTTTTCACTAATTTCAGATATAACTGAAGCATTTTCTTCAGTTGGCATAATAATATATATTATATATATAATATGTTGAATAAGACGAAAAAATGTGTATCCAAATGTATAAATTTACCTAAAGAAAAATGTTACAAAGGTTGTGTATATACTAAAAAAAAATATTGTAAGTTATCATCTAAATATAAAATGGATCCAAAAAGAAATTGTGCGTTATTATTAAATTTACAAAAATTAAATAAAAACCCAAAATTAATAAAAATGCCAAAGAAAGACATTGTTTATGAAAAATCTTATTCTCCAGAAATAAATAATTTTTTGGTTCAATCCAGAAATAGTCCTAAATATGATATATTTAATGCGATTAGTCAATGTATGAATTTAGATATAGATAGTTTTAAATTAAAAGATTCTATCCTAAAATACTACAAAAATCCAAAAATAAAATTAGAAAATGGAGAATGTGTTTCTTATTGGAATGATACTGCCCAAAAATTATTTTTGGATAATTTATCTAAACATAATATTATTAATATAAATAGTTTGTTAGGTCCAAAACAATCCTATTATAATTGTTGGTTTAATACCGGATTTATGATTAATTACATTAGCGATAAAGGAAGAAAATTCAATAAGTATTTTAGACAATATATGATTACTGGAAAAGCCCCTAATTTAAAACCATTTATTAAAAAAATAAGACCATCTTTATTTTTATTAAATATTGCGATTGAAGCTACTTTACAAGGGAATCCTATTGCAAAAATAATGGATACCAATGATATTATTTATGATATTTATCAAAATATACCTAAAAATTTTAAGGAAAATGAATATATTTTTAATATAAAAGAATATGGAAATCCATATATATATCAGATTTCTTTATTAAATTATATATCAAATACAAAAAATAATTATTTTATCAATGGAAAACTATTTTTTGAAAATTATAAAAATAATGAAATTTATTATAAAAATGATATTTTATGGATTGAATTAGGTGATAAAGAATCCAATATTCATAAATTAAAAGAAATTGTTATAAAAAATAAGAAATATAAATTAGATTCTATGTTATTAAGAGACAAAGGAAAAAATCATTTTTGTTGTTTTATTACATTGAATGATAAAGAATATATATATGATGGTGCTGGAGTACCGTCTATTATTGAAATGAATTGGAAAAATAAAATAAATGATAATAAAAATTTCAGAATTACTAAAAATAATATTACGAATTGGAATTTATGTCAAGGATATCAAGTATTAAATTATTATCGAGTATAAAATTAGTTATATGTTCAATAATAATTAAAGTTTCATTTATCAAATATAACCTAATATTTAGAATGGTCCATTACATTTGTTTCTATATTTACATTTTTTTTCAATTCATCCGTTTGTAATATTTTTTACTTTCAATATATATATAATTAGATTTATGGGTTATATTCACATAATTTACAAGAATACATATTTATATTTACTTATTTGTTTAATTGTTTTTTAATAAAATCATTAATATCCATACATTTAAACTTAATTTTAGTTGTTTTATTTGGATGGTTTTGAATAAATCTTATATTATCACAAATATTTTGCCATAATGGTTCTTTATTTATATAATCATAACTTTCAGTAATAATAATATAAATAGTTCTGATTAATTCTTCTTTATATTCTTGATTTTCATTCTGTTCCAATTCTGTTTTTATCATTTGAATCAAAGTATTACATAAAAAAATAATTTTATCTGGGGTAGTTATCTTTTGTTTCATTAAATTAATAAAAAATACAAATCCAGATTTTATTTTATCCATTTGTTTTATATAATTACAATATTCATCATAATTAATTATAGTACTTACATAATTAATGTCATTAAAGCTATCACAATAATTATTATAATTTTTTTCAAATACATTATAAAAACTATAATTTTTTTCAATGAGCTCTTTATATAATCTAGAAAATATAGAAGATAAAAACATATTAGAGCTGGCAAGATCAAATATACGGTCGCTTATGAAATTAATATCATTTTCATTATCAATATAATCAATCATTTGGAAAATTTCTTCTTTTATTTTTGGATAATTTTTATCACTTAATTTATTTAATGATTTACAAATAATACCACAATTATCTTTTTGTTTATTAATTGTGGTAATTTTAAAATATTCTTCTTTAAATAATGATTTTTTAATAGATTCAATAATTTCCAAAATATCATCTGATAAAATAATATTATTTTCTTGGGATATTTTTACAATATCCTCATATGAATAATACATATATACATATATATATTATATTTATATGCGTATTCATTAATTAAATAAAATATTAATAATACTATATGAAATATTTTAAATTACCGATTGAATATATTGATCATACTCCAATATCTAATATTATAAAAAATGATCTAGAAATGGATAAATTATATGAAAATATTCTTGACAAATCAGAATTATCCAAACATTGGTGTAATTTTTATACAACCAATACAGAATATCTAAAAGAGACACAAAAGTTAATTAAAATACATAATATAAAATCGTTTGATACAAATACAATGCTAGAAAAATATAAAAGATTTAAACAAGAACAACACTTTAATGACGTATATCAATATATTAATTTTGAAAAGATAAATTATTTAAATTATTCTATACCTTTAATGCAAATATTAAGTATATATAATCTAATATCACCAGCGTTATCTATTGTAACGCCTATTTTTATGTTAATCATTCCATTTTTTATTTTAAAATTAAAAAATATTGAGGTTTCAGGTGATCTTTATAAGAAAATATTATACGATACAATGAAGCGCACAAATATATTTAAATTATTTCACGGGAACGAAACTTTAAGTATTCAACAAAAAATGTCATGTTCTATGACTATATTATTTTATATTTTTCAAATATATCAAAATATATTATCGTGTATACAATTTTATAAAAATATACATTATATCTATGATTTTATTTTTTCATATAGGGATTATTGTATACAATGTAAAGATCAATTAACACAAATGAATAAATCAATGGATATGTATAAATATTATAGTAATTTTGTGAGACAAAATAATATTTACATAGAATTATTTGATAAAATAATTAAAAAAACAAATTATATTTTACCTTATAAAAATACATTATGTAGATTAACGCAAATTGGTTATGTAATGACTATATTTTATGATTTATATTATAATGAAACCTATAATGAATTATTTTATTATGGTTATTATACAAATGAATATAATAAAAATATATTGTCTCTACAAAAATTAAATAAACAACAAAAAATAAATAAATGTAAATTTGAAAAAAAATCAACTTATTTTAAAGAAAATTATTATTTATTTCATTATAAAGATAAATATATTACAAATAATATTAATTTAGATACGAATATTATATTAACTGGACCAAACGCATCTGGTAAAACAACTTTATTAAAATCTATATTATTAAATATTATTTTATCACAACAAATAGGTTATGGTGCATATAAAAAAGCAAATGTAAATGTATATAATTATTTACATTCTTATTTAAATATTCCAGATACGTCTGACCGAGACAGTTTATTTCAAGCAGAAGCAAGACGTTGTAAAGATATATTAGAAGATATTCATAAAAATAAAGAAAGTAGACATTTTTGTATTTTTGATGAATTATATTCTGGCACCAATCCAAATGATGCTATATATTGTGCAAAATTATATCTAAAAGCATTAAATCAAAAAAAAGAAAAGGTAAACTTTATATTAACAACCCATTACAGTGACCTATGTGATTATTTCCAAGAAGATAAATATAATAAAGAAATTAAAAATATTAAAATGGGTGTTGAAATCAAAGACGAAAATATAAAATATTTATATAAACTTGAAAAAGGCATATCCAAAGTAAACGGTGGAAAAAAAATATTAATAGATTTAAATTATCCTTCTTATATATTTCATCTATAGTTTCGTAAAAATCATATATAAAGATTATTATATAATATATATAATGGGACTTTTAGATATTAGTAGTTTCTTTACTGGTTTAATAATTAATTTATTGTTGGTTTCATTAGTATGTTATTATTTTAAACAAAAATATGAAAATCTTGAAGCAGCTCAAATAGAACAAGCAAAAGTATTATATGACTTATTAAAAGAAGTAAAAAATACCAATAATACACCAACAAATGGTGTTATATCACAGTTTTGTATGAATGAACAAGATAATCAAAGTGAATTATCAGAAAGTTCTGCGGAAGAAGAAAATAATGTTGAACTACTAGTTGATGAGGAAATATCAGATGATATAATTGAAGAAAAAAAACAAATAAATATTGATGATGAAGATTTAGAATATAATAAAATGAACGTAAGAGCTTTAAGAGATTTATTACAAGAGAGAGATATTTATACGAATAACAAGATGAAAAAAAATGAATTAATTGTGTTATTAACAAATAAAAAATCATTAATAGTTGATTTAGCATTTGAAAATGAAGACGTTGAATTAAAAAACAAGGTTGAAGATGAAGTCGATAAAGAAAAAAATGAAGAAATCATTGAATAAATCAATGAATAATTTTTTTATTATACTATATTAAATGTCTTATACTTTTGATTCAGAATATTTTGAAAATAGAACAAATTATTCAGAAAAGTTAGTTCATAAAAGAAATGATAAAATAAAAAAAGAATACACTATAAAAACAAATGAACAATATATACAATTTATGAATAAACATAGTAATATGATAATGGAACGAAATATGAAAGAAATGACACTTTATAATAATACACCTTATTTTAAACCAGACAAAATATATAAAGAACCATACAAGTTTGAAAACTTGGATGATCATACTTATGATGATAGTTTCTCAAATGCAAAAATAGAGTTTTTAAATAAAGAAAAAATACAATCTATGAGAATAAGACAGTTAAAAGAAAGTATTTAAATATATCATCTATACTTATTATATGATATATTTAAGCATTGATGTTGGTATAAAAAATTTAGCTTATATAATATATGATAATATAAAAAATGAAATTATAGAATGGCGTATTATTGAATTATGTAATGATAATTCAAATAAAATAAATATGATTGATTTAGGAAAAAACTTAAATACCCAATTTATACATTACTTAGATAAACATCATTTTGATAAAATTATTATTGAAAATCAAATTGGACAAAATGCAATCCGTATGAAAACATTACAAGGAATGATAACTATGTATTTTATACAAAAGAATTATGATAATATTTATCATTGGAATGCTTCACATAAATTAAAACATTATGATATTCCAAAAAAAACAACTTATACTGAAAGAAAAAAATTATCTGTAAAAATTACACTAGACATTATTGAAAAAAAATATTCAGATTGGATTGATTATTTTAATCAACATAAGAAAAAAGATGATTTATCTGATTGTTTTTTACAATTAATGGATGTATTAATAAAAGAATAATGCGATTAATATAAAGTAATAACATATTACAATATATAAATGGAAGAAATCATTGATTTAGATAATAATTCTAATATTAAAGAAGATTTTTTAATGGATAAACCATCTGTAAATTTTGGTGATGGTATTGAATTATTAATGAATAAAAAAAATAATCAATCTTCTAATAATATTAGTTTAGATAAAGAACTAGAAGAATTAAATCATATTGAAAATGATTTTGAAAATATAAATATTGGTAAAAATACAGTAAATATTGATCCAGTATCAAAAACTTTTGATTTCAAAAGAATGGAAGAGATACATATTGAAAAAGATGTTCAAGAAGTGGAACATAAAACAAAAGAAGAAATATTAAGAGAAAAATTTAGTTATTTAAGAAAACTTGAACAATTAGAATCTAAGGGAGTTAATTTAAGTAAACATTATACAATGGACTCATCCTTAGATGAAATGAAAGGTGAATACGAAAATATTATAGCAGAAAAGCAACGAACAAATAGTATTAAATTTCAAGGAAAAGTATTAACCACATTTATTACTGGGTTTGAATTTTTGAATAATAAATTAGACCCGTTTGATATTAAATTAGATGGTTGGTCAGAACAAATTAATGAAAATCTGGAAGATTATGATGATATATTTTCAGAATTACATGAAAAATATAAATCAAAAGCTACTATGGCTCCAGAATTAAAAATATTATTTCAATTAGCTGGCTCGGGTATGATGATTCATATGACTAATACAATGTTTAAATCTTCTATGCCCGGAATGGATGATATTATGAGACAAAATCCAGATTTAATGAACCAATTTACAAAAGCTGCTGTAAGCTCTATGGAAAATAATAATCCAGGTGTAGGTAATTTTATGAATACATTTGGTATGAATAATATGGATGAAACAACTAGTGGACCTAGTAATATTCGCGAAGAAATGAAAGGTCCAAGTAATATCAATGATGTATTAAATGAGTTAAATAAAAAAGTAGATGTTCCAGAAAAAGTTGAAATTAATAATAAAAATGATAGTACAATAAGCATTGATGATTTAGATAACATTAGTCAATCTTCCGGATTATCAATGAACTCTAGAAGAAAACGTAAAAATGAAAAAAAAGTAATGAATTTAGCAGTTTAATATTAAATATATAATTATAATAATATTATGGATTTACCTAATGAGATTATAAATTATATATTTACTTTTTTACCTATATTAGATAAAAGACAAAAAAAATTACATAATATTATCAAAAATTATAAATATTATTTCATAGATGAATTGAAACATTTATGGAATTCATATGAAATACAACATTTTTTTATAATATGGTATAAAAATTTATTTAATATAGATACAACTTTGAATATATATTATTATGATTTTACTATGATACAAATACAAAATTTTTATTGTTTTATGATAAAATATAAGTAAAATATGGAAAAATACATTGTTTTAATATAAAATACAATAAAACATGAGTTACACTTTTATTGATAATTTCTTTATGTTCATTCGGTGTCTTAATTTTCAATAAAATAGATAAGTAAAATAATTCGTAAATAATTATGTACATATAAGAATTAATAGAATCATTTGTAATATTATTATACTTTAAATAAGATAATAATTCATTAGTACCATTTTCATTGATTATATCAATTGTTTTTTCCATTAATTGTGATTTATTTCTATCAATATATCTCAATGATAGACGTCTATATATATTAATTGTTCTGGGAGTTAGTACCATTATACTTATGAGTATATCTTTTTTTTTTTTTTTTAATCAATTTTTTGGTTTTCCCACCAGAAAATAAAGATTTAATACTCTTTATCAAATGAAATCTATTTTTTTTACAATTAATTACATTATCTTTTTTTTTGAATAAGTTCAATACAATATTTGCTTTATATTTATTATTTTTTTTTTCTATACTTTCTATTTCATCTAATTCTAATTTATAATAATTTTTATCTTGTATTTTTTCTTTTATTTTAAAGAAATAAAAATTTGAATTTTTCTTAAATATAATTTTTATAAATGTCTCAATTTGTTCTTTTGTTTGAGAATCACTCAGAATTTGATTTTCTTCTTTGAATTGATTACAAAAGCTATTTATTTTTAATGCATCACTAAATAAATCTATTATATCTTGATGGTTTTTAGAATAATTTAATAAATCTTTTTCTCGAATCAATACTTTTTTTGGAAAAAAAAATAGATTATTATAATTTCTACGTGTGATTTCAAAACTTGTAAATATCTTATGATTTTCAACATTAAAAGGATATATAAAATATTTATTTTTTCCAATAATAGATGATGTAGATTTTTCTATCATTTCTATAGATTTTAGAACTTCTGGTTTTATTTCACATATCATAAATAAACCACCGGAATATATTTCTATATACACATTAAATGTAATATAATCTTTTTCATTTGTATCATCAAATAATGATTTTAATTTAAGATTAAACTTGTAATATATTTTATTATTTCCTTTTATTATTTGAAATTTTCCAATGCATTTATTTTTATTTTCATTTTGTATATTTACTCCAAGATAATGATCTTTTATTTTTATTCCATCTATTAAATAATAATCATTTGCATTAATATTAGCTATATCTTTATCTAAATAATTTATACTACGATATATTTGACATTTATATAAATTTTTTTCTACTTTTTTTGAATTTCTAAAGTTAACATCATTATTATATTTGTATAAATCTTGATAATATTTTATATATGTTATATCTTTATCTTTACGATATTGTAATATTAATTCATTTGAATATTTTAAAAAATTCCTAAACTTATTTTTATAACTAACTTTAATATAATATTTAAATAAAGCATCAGATAAATCTTTATTGAATATATTATTTTTATTTACTTTTATTACTTTACTTTTTGCATAACGATATTCAATAATATTTTCATCAAATAATGGAATATATATCTGAATTGGTATATTTTGTGTTGGTTTTTTTAAACTCAATATATTAGATTGTTTATTTTCAACATTTGATTTTTTATTTTCATATTTATCATAAATAAATTTAATAATATTTTCTTTATTTTTTTCTAATTTATCGTATAATTGTAATTCTATAATATTAATATGTTTCTTTTTTGTAGCATCCTTATATAACATTACATTTTTATTCTGACTTATCATATTTTTTAATGTATTTTCTTCAATTATATTTTGTATAACCATATTTTTCTCTTTAGGTTTATTTATTAATTCATCTATTCCTTGTTCTTCTTTTTCTAAAAAATATCTTGATTCTATAAATATAAATTCAATATCATAATAATAATCTTTTACATCCATTATATATATTAAATAAAATTTTCCTTATATAATGTATTATCAATTGTTTTATCATCACCGTTTATTTTTTTTTGTTTTCTAGCTTCTTTTAGCAAATAAACAGCGTCATTAATTTGTTTTTTTGTGATAATTATATTTTCGTTAGGTTTACAATTTTCTGGTATAATACAATATTTACTTTCATCATTAAATAAATATTCTGTAGCAATCATAAATATTACTGTAAAAATAAGAGAAATAAATATATCTCTTGTTCCAATCCATAATATAGCAAATACCATAATAGGCTTACCAAATATATTTTTTATATAATATGTTTGTGATCTACTTAATTCAAGTGTTTCATATCTGGTACAAATATTCATCATTAATATTATGAAACCAGCAAATAATTTATTATCATTTAAGCAATAATAATAGTTTAAAAATATATTTTTATATTTTTTCATTTTTTTGAAACAACTTGTCATATTATATATAATATTTAAAAAAATATATTTTCCATTATTAAGTATGGCTTTTGCTTTTAATGCTGCATTAATTCAAGAAGAAATTAAAGAAGGTGACAACAATTCAAAACAAAAAATGAATAAAGATACTTTAAATGAGCTATTGTCGGTAAAACAAGAAAAAAAACTTAAAGTATCCAATATAAATGTTTTAGATATACATAATAATCTTAAAGAAGAAAATCAAGATGAATTAGATAACTTTTATAATGAAGAACAAAAACCTAGGGTTTACGAAAAAAATAATAATAATTTGGATACCATTTCTAATAATACTGATTTTATGTTATTAAAAAATAATTCTTTTGATTCACCTAAAGATAATTTATTACAAAAGGTTAATCATATTTTACAATTATTAGAAGAACAAAAAGAAATTAAAACAAATCAAAAAAATGAGGAAATTATATTATATTGCTTTATTGGAATATTTATTATATATGTATTAGATTGTTTTGTTAATTTAGGAAAATACAGCCGCTAATTCTTTTTTTTAAATATAGCTATGTTCATAAATCCCAAATCTTTTTCATCTACAAAATTAAATCCTTTTAGAGAACCATAATATATTAATTTTTCTAAATTTATACTTGAATAATTCCATATGTTTTTTCTATATAATTTATTGTTTTTCATAATGTTTTCATTTATAATATAATTATTGATTTCAATTGAAAATGTATAATTATGTGAAAATTTTGGCTGTGGTTTATAATTTACCACATATTTTATGTTATGAATATCTTTAAAATAACTTATAAATAATAAACCATTATGTATCAACCAATGATAGCATATATTAAAAAAATTAGATAAATCTTCTTGAAAATGAATAATCATTATAGGTACCATAATACATGTAAATGTATTTTGATTATATAAATGAATATTATCATATTGTCCATAAGTAAAAGTTAAATTTGGATATTTTTGTTTAGAAGTATCAATCATAAATGTTGACATTTCTAAACCTTCTGTTTCACAAATACCAGATGATAATTGAACAATATGTCCTAATCTAGAACCAAAACATAATAATCTATTGTTACCATCTATATAAGGTTTTATTGCATGTAATTCATTTTTATTTATATCAATTATATCATATAATTCATCATATATTTTACTATAAAAAGAATCCATTATATTTGGGTTCAATCGAATAAAAGTGTTTTCATCTAAAACGCTAAATCCTTCTTTTCTTTGAATAATAAAATAAATATATAATAATAATAAAATTATAATTAATGTTTTAATCATTTGTTATAATATATTATTTTTTTTTTTATTAATTTATAATGAATAAAATTAACGATAATCGCAAAAAATTTACAAAAACTTCTTTTTCAAATATAAAAAAAACTAAGTTATTAAATGATTATGCCTTATCCATTTATTATAATAATATTAATGATGCATTAAAATATACTGGAGAAATGTTATGTAGTATATATATTTATGATTTATGGAAAATATATATACAATTTTATTGTAATTATATACATATTAATAATATTCGATTAGGTATATATTTAAATCAAAAATTTGATGAATTTAAAAATTGTATGAAACAAATACAAAATGATTATGAAATTCGTAATGATAATAAATTGAGAAAATTATTTTTTACATTAACCTTATTATTTTGTCATAGTAATAAAGAAAATCGGGTATCTAATTTATTTATTCAATTTGATATTCATTCTATTAATGATAATTTGAAAGCGGATAATATAGAATATATTCAAAAATATTTTATTATGAATGACCCCAAAGAATATTATATTCCACTCAATGAATTTATATATCATTTAGAAAATAAGGACAAAACACAACTTTTTTATTGGATTAATTGGATTATAGAATATGATTTATATTTAATTAAACATAAAAAACAAATTTTTATTCAAAAAAGATCTATTACTAACTTTTCAAATAACAAAAAAGACTGTAATATAATATGGTTATTGTGGTATATTATTATACAATATTCCAAATTAAAACATAGCATGATTCATAAAACTATTTTATCCATATGTGAATTATTTAAAATTAAATATACCTATGTTAATAACAAAACTTATAGATGTTTATTATATACAGCTATACATATATTGATTGATAATGTAGATATAAATATTAAATTAAATGAGAATATGGATATTTTCAACAATATAGAAGAACACATTAAAAATATATTTGATAATTTAAAGAAAAAAGAAATATGGAACGAAGAAGATAAAACAAAAAAAGAAAAAATGATGGAGATGGTATATAAAATATAATATTATATTAAATGAATAATAAAACAAACCGCAATATATCAAGCAATAGGTCCGGTAATAAAAATAGATCAAATAATAAATCAAATAACATATTAAATAATAAATCAAATAATATATTAAATAATAAATCAAATAATATATTAAATAATAAATCAACTTTAGAAGAAATGCAACCCATAAGTATAAAAGATTATTATAGCGAGTTGTATGGAGAAAATTCCGAATTATCTGACAATAAATCCACTAATAAATATATTGATACATTTGATATGGATTCTATTGTTAATAATGTGAATAATCTTAATAATGCTAATATGAATCGTCCAAATTATTCAGATAATAATATAAATACATTTCAACAAGACGATTTAGGAATAAATACAAATAAAACAATTTCTAGCTCATTTATAACTATTATTTTTATATTAATATTGTCTATTATTTTTATTTTAGTGTATTTATTTAGAGACACCTTATTATCATTATATAATAATTTTTTTGGGTCAGAAGAAAAAAATAAAATTAAACAAATGAATAAAAGCGTTAAGAAACAAATTAAAAAAAGAATGGATAAAAATAAAAATAAAGAAATAGAACAAAATAAAAAAAAAGGAGGCGTCAATAAATTAATTAACAAAATGAATTATAAAGACAATCAAATATCAAAAATAAATGGATATTGTTTTATTGGTAATGAAAATAATGAAAGAAATTGTAGTGAAATATATGAAGGTAATATATGTATGAGTGGTGAAATATTCACATCACAACAATTATGTATGTTTCCAAATTTAAGACAATAATTTATAATCCACCACCATTTATATTACTTGTTTTTTTAATAGGTATATTTGGATTATATGTAATTGAACTACAAGAACTTCTTGCAATACTATATACACAATTACTTATATCTGTTTTTTTATTTAAAAGGTTTAATTGATATAAACTTAATCTATTAGATTGTTTTGAGGTTACATTATTTTTAAATATTTGTTTTTTACTTAATTTATGATTTATATTATGTTGTAATACTTCAGCTTTTCTTCTTGTTTTACAAACCTCATAATTCATTATAGTATCATCAATTGCTATTTGTGTAAAATCAATATTATTACCACTTTCTCTACCTTCACGTGTTCTATAAAATTGCCCATCATATATTTGATAACCTAAATTACCTTCTCTATTTTTATATTCTCTTAAGTTAGCTAAAGCAATAAATTCTGGATTACCACTTGGATATTCTTCGTCAATATTATCACTAATATCTACAATATTAAAGCGTTCACCAGATATTGTAGTTGGATCTATATATTTAGTTACTGATATAGTTACTACAATATTTGATATATCAATATTACTCATTATAATATTGATATAATTTTTTTTCTTATTCTTCTTTATTTTTTTCCTTATTTTTCAAAATTTCACTTAATCCGTAGTCAGTATTCTTTTCATCTACTACATCTCCTTCAAATAATTCTTTCTTAATCTCTTCTATTGTAGCATTTACACCCAATGCTTTTTCTTGCGTATTCATATTTTCAATAGAAATTAATTCACCTTTCTCATTAATAGTTTGGGACAATTTATTATTATTTTTAGTAGCTTTTTCCATATTTTCCTTAATTGCTTCTAATTTAGATTTTTTTACACGCATATCAAACTCTAATTTAGCTTTTTCTTCATTTTTCTTTTTCTCATACATTAACTCATTTAATTCTTTTTCCAAATATTGAACATTTCCAGTTTTATACGCCTCCGGATGAAAAGGTAACCATATACCAACCGGTCCAACATATACATCATGGTTTTCATCCACTTGTCTTAACATTTTACAACGTAATTCTGCTTCTTCTTGTGATGGATATACACCTCTTACTTTTAAACCACGAGTTGTCGTTTGAAACGAATGTTCCTTAGAAAACTCAAGATTTAATTGGTCTTCATTTTTATCCATAAAATTCTTATAATCATCATTTACTTCTTCTTTTAATTTATCATTAAATAATGCAATAAAAGATTCATATTCATTCATTATATCTTGTGAATTAATATTATATTTTGCAGAAATAAAATTCAAAAATTCATTAAACTTTGTCATAGATTTATTCATATTATATTGAGATACAAACTTTTCAAACATAAATAATTCTTTTTTTTTTATAATATATTCGGGCGATACAAAAGATAAACATACAAATTTTTGCTCAGCAATATCCCGATCTTCATCCAATAAATCAACGTTGTTCATTATATTATATAACTTTCTCTATTTATATTTTTTTTTCTATTTATTATTTATAATGATTAATATTAGACAATTTATTACACGTGTTGTTAAATATTTAGTAGAAGGTTTAATGGTTTCTATAGCCGCATTTGCTATACCAAAACAAAGTCTAAAACTAGATGAAATTATATTAATTGCTCTAGTTGCTGCTGCAACTTTTAGCGTATTAGATGTATTTATACCAACTATGGGTGCAAACGCACGAACTGGTGCGGGATTTGGTATTGGTGCAAATCTTGTTGGATTTCCAGGAGGACTATAAAAGTTCCAATAAGGTTTTCTCATAAGGCTTCATATCAAATAAAATCTCGTGTTTTTTCTCATTCGATGTAAACCTTATTGGTGCGGGCCAATGACTAGTTGTGATTTTATTTTCATAAGCATATTTTCTCTTTAATTTATTTGTTTCATCATTATTTGGATGGTCTTTAGGAAAATAACATACATATTGAACAATTCGTTCTTCATTATTTTCTACATCTCCACAATAATTTTGGTGAAACAATCGTGAATCCCATAATATCATTGAACCCTTTTTCACTTTGATTATTTTTTTTTTTAAATCTTTTACATATTCTTCATCAATAATATTAAAATTCTTGTCTCCAGATAAATTATATTGTTTTACATAAGAATCATATAATTTATGTGTATTTTCATATACCAATAATGATTTATGTTCATTATTTGTCAACGATACAAGTCCTTGATAACAAGAAAAATCTGTATTATCTGGACACTGATCAACGTGTGTCCAATATTTATTATAATAATGTTTACGACCCATATAACAACAACCATCAAAAGAAGTAATCAACTCATCGCAATTCCAAACCTTTTTAAATATATTTAATACATTTGGTCGGGTTCTTATATAATATGCATGTTCTTGATGACCTACAAAATTTGATTTTATAATTCCAGTATCACATACTTCAATCGAATTATTATCATAAAATGTATCAAATAATTCATTGGCTTTTTCTATTTCTTCTTTATTTAAAACGTTATCAAATATCATATACCCTTTTTCTCTTAATTCTTCCATTATGTTATTATTTATTATTATATTTAAATGATTATAAAGTTGGTATAAATTCCCATTTCAACTCATAACATATTTTTTTCCATATTTCATCTTGTTCTGATTTTTTTTGGTCTTTTATCATTGGAAAATAAGGTAAATAAATATTTTCACCTAATAATTCACATAATTTATATAAGGTATAATAATAATTTAAAAAGTTTACTCTATCATTTGGACAATATTTTGAATAAGGTATTTGAATATCCATAAATAAATTACATAACATTTCTTCTAATTTAGGACTCATAATAGGAGGTTTTATACCTAATATATCTTTTATAAATGGTATATGCTCATAATATTTATTATATCCTAATTTTTTTAATATCTCTTTTGTTTTCTTATTATTCAACTCACTCAACTCAATCCTCTCTTTTTTTATTTGTTGCTTTAATTTGTGAATGATTTCTTGTGGTATATCTGTGGATTCTTTTGCTTGAAATTGAGACAAAATCTCACGAAAATGATTAATTCTTTTATATGCATAAAAAGATATTTCTTTAGGAGGTTCTTTATAGCACGGTTTGTCATTATCCACAAAAAATATTGTACTTGAATAACAATTATTACATAATAATATACCTTCATGTAATACTTTAATCATTTCACCTTTATGACATTTATCACATAATTCAGTGTTATATATATATTCATCCATATTCGAATTTAGATAATTATTTCTTTTAATATATCTTTTAATACTATCATTTAGGCTATCTTGTATATCATTTCTTTTTTCCTCTTTATTAAAAAATAAAGATATGATTTTCTTTGGATTTTTATTTTGTTCTATTTGTTGTTTAGACTCAAAGTAATTAAATAAATCATTTGAATTATTTAGAAAATATTCATTTTTTTTATCTAATAATTTTTTTAGTTTTTTTTGTTCTAGTTTAGTATATTCTTCATTATTTTCATTTTTTTGAATATTTTTTAATAGTTTCTCTTGTTCTTTATTTATTTTTGATATAAAACTATTATAATAATTATCAATAGTACTATCTTTTTTCATATATATAATACTATAATAGTTTATTTTATATTCTTGTTTTCTAATTATAATTTATGAATAATCAAATCAAATTAATTCTTAGTGCAATAAAAGAAGGTTGGAAAATTAAAATTAAAGATAACAAATTTATATTGATAAAACATAATAATTCTTTTCATAAATTACCAGAATTTTTAATAAAATATAATAAGTCCAAAACAAAAAAAAAAATGAATTAATTCATTTTTTTTTCTTTTACTATCTTATAGATGGGTGGAGGTTTAATGCAATTAGTAGCTTATGGTGCACAAGATGTATATCTTACTGGTAATCCTCAAATTACCTTTTGGAAAGTAACTTACCGCAGACACAGTAACTTCGCAATGGAATCTATTGAACAAACTTTTAATGGTCAAGCCGATTTTGGTCGCCGTGTAAACTGTACCATTTCCCGTAATGGTGACCTTGCTTACCGCACTTACTTACAAGTAACTCTACCAGAAATTAACCAAGACCTAAACAGCTCTGGCTCCGTATATGCTCGCTGGCTAGACTACCCTGGTCACCAATTGATTGAACAAGTAGAAGTAGAAATTGGTGGTCAACGTATTGACAAACACTATGGCGACTGGATGCAAATCTGGAACCAACTTACCCTAGACAAAAACCAAGAAGCTGGTTACAAAAAAATGGTTGGCCAAACTACCCAGCTTACCTTCATGACTGACCCAGAGTTCGCGGATGTTGATGGCCCGTGTGATTCGGACGCTCCTAGACAAGTATGTGCTCCTCGTAATGCTCTACCAGAAACTACACTATACATTCCTCTACAATTCTGGTTCTGCACCAACCCAGGTCTTGCTCTTCCTCTAATTGCTCTACAATACCACGAAGTAAAAATCAACCTAGACCTTCGCGCCATTGATGAATGCCTATGGGCTGTAACCGATTTAACTGCTAGCACTTCGTCTGATGTTAAAGTAACCTCGGCTTATGCTCAATCGCTTGTTTCGGCTTCGCTATACGTAGACTACATCTACCTAGACACGGATGAACGCAGACGTATGGCACAAAACCCTGCCGAATACCTAATTGAACAACTACAATTCACTGGTTCGGAATCGGTTGGTTCTTCGTCGAACAAAATCCGTCTAAACTTTAACCACCCGTGTAAAGAACTTATATGGGTTGTACAACCAGATTGCAATGTCGATTACTGTGCGTCGACCCAAACCCAAACTACCCTATTCAAAGCTCTAGGTGCTCAACCATTCAATTATACCGACGCCATCGATGCTCTACCAAACTCGGTCAAAGCATTCGGTTCTGAAGCTGGCGTAGAGGGTGCGAATGCTTTCATCAGTAGTTCGGGACTATTCCAACAAGCTGCTGTTCCGGATGCTGATAATGTGAACTACACTCCTATTTCTAGTGAATGGCAAGGTTCTGAAGGCGCTATAGGTTCGAGTGTATCGGACGCTGGTACTTTCGTTATGGCTGAAACTTCTCTTGACATGCACTGTTGGGGTGAAAATCCAGTCGTAACTGCCAAACTACAACTAAATGGCCAAGACAGATTCTCGGAGCGTGAAGGAACCTACTTCGACCAAGTACAACCATACCAACACCACACCAGATCGCCAGACACTGGTATCAATCTTTACTCGTTTGCTCTACGCCCAGAAGAACAACAACCCTCGGGCAGTTGCAATTTCAGTCGTATTGACAATGCTACTCTACAATTGGTTCTATCGAATGCAACTGTTTCGGGCACCAATACAGCCAAAGTACGTGTATACGCTAGAAACTACAATGTACTCCGTATTATGTCCGGTATGGGTGGCCTAGCTTACTCCAATTAAGCCTCTAATTTATTCATTATTTAATTTATTCATATAAAATGATAGATCAATTATCATTTTATAAATAATCTAGCGACTTATTCCCATCAAACGTACAAAAATATTTATTATATCCAAAAATAAATTAGTAGAAACCAATGGATAATTAGGCGAATTTACACATTTATCAGCATAATAAAATAATCTTGATGTATCATAAGATATAAACATAGAAAATAATATAATAACAATATACGATATATAAGTATATGTTTTCTTATCATAACTTTGTGTAAATAATAAATATAATTCACTAAAAATAATAACAACTAACGCAATTAAAAATCCAATTAAGGCTTTATAATATGTTTTACGTAAAAAATCTGGTATTACAAATACTAATGAAGACATAATTAGAAAAATAAAAAAAGTCATTAATAATACACGCTGTAAAACATCCGAAAACTCAATTGATTTAAAGTATGGATACAATATAATTGATATAGAAGCTAAAAATATTAACCATATTATATGATTACTTAAGAACCCTTCTTTACCAAACATTGGACGTATAGATAAAGCAATGATTGAAAGTATAGATACTACAAAAGACGAAAATATATAAGGATATATTTGTTTATATATTTTCTTTTCTGGTATAAGTTTACTTACTTCATCTGGTTTATTAAATATATAATTATATATATGTATAAAACAACCAACCAATGAAAAAGAAAGAGCCAAATATAAATATACATTGGTAACAAAATGATTACAATGAGGTTTATTATTTACAAACGCATATTTATATACAAATAATATAATGACCAAACAAGATAATGTAGTAAATAAAATACTATTTTTATAATCCATTATATTATTAAATTATTTTTTTTTAAATCTCTTAATTTCACTATAATCATAATAATTAATATATTTTTTTTTTATATTTAAACATTTACTACAAATTGGATTTAAAACTCCTTGTATAGACTTAAAAAAATATGTTGGTTTTTTTATTTCACACCTTTCACAAATAACATCCATTAGTGATAACATATTTATATTTCAATTTCAATTTTTTTGATTTAATTCATAATATGCATTTTCACAATTATTATAATTATTTAAAATATGTTTATTTAATTCGGCAGGTGTAATTAAATTATCATATTTAAAATTTTTGAATAAATAATTACAATCTTTTTCATAAAAAAAATTAAACATCTCAATTATCATAGATAAATCACAATATCCTACTTCCAAATTAATATCAATTCGACCAGGTCGAATAAAAGCTTTATCTAATTTTTCAACATAATTTGTGGTAACAATCAAAATTCTACCAGGTGTTTCTAATATTCCATCTAGTAAATTTAAAATAAAAGATAAATTTAATTGTTCACCATCACTATATAGATTATCATCTTTCTTAAATGGTTTTATTTCTTTATTTTCTTCTATATCTGATATAATGTGATTTTGAAAAGCAAATCCTTGCGGATCTTCATATGTTTCTTGGAATGATTCATAATATATTTCTTCTTTTTTACTTGTTTCTTCTTTTTTACTTGTTTCACTTCTTTGATGTAAAATATCAGTTAAACAATCAATATCTTCAATCACATAAATACGCTCATCCATTGCAATATTAAAATGTTCATTTTTTCCATCATTTAATACTGATATTTTTTCGTCAAAAAATAAATTTCGTAATTGTGATTGGGTAGTATCTTTATATAATTTAATATTTACTACATGACGATTCGTATCATTCGCAATCGATTTAATAATAGATGTTTTACCAGTTCCAGGTGGTCCATGTAATAAAATTCCTAATGTGTATGGTATACCTTTTTTACAATACCATTCTTTATTATTCATAAACATACTTACACGATCTTTTACAATATTTAAATGATTTCCAAATACATTTTTTAATGATTTATTTGTATTAAAAGGTGTCATTGTAAAAATTATATTTTTTGGTGCTTTATCTAAATATATATTTCCTTCTTGGTCTTTTCCTAAATGTACATGTTTCTCGTCAAAGAAATATTTTTGTGTTCCTAATTTATTTTTTTGCTCATATAAATAGGTTTTACTTATTTTATCAACAAAACTTTTTAATTCTTTTAAGGTCTTTGTATAAGATAAAATTTCAATATTATATATTTTGTTTTCATCTTCATCTATACCCACATTATTAACAATACATTCATAATTTTCATCTAATATAAATTTTTCTTCATTGATAACAGAAAACTCATTATAATATCTTAAATTTTTGGAATTATTATGATTGACTATATAATAATTAATAGCATTAAATATGATATTATCATTTGCTTTTTTTTGAATAAAGGTAATTGAAGATTCAATCTTTTTACTTTCGGAATCTTTAAAAATAGTTATATTTTTTTTTTTTAAATCTATTTGTTTTTTCAAATATTCTGATACATATTTTTTAACTATTGGAATATATTGTATTGCATTCATCATAAAAATAGATATAAATATTTGATATATGCTAACATTCTCTTTTAATGACATCATAGTTATTAATTGATTATTTAATAATTGATTGTTAAACATTTGTTCCATTAAAATATATTATTTTAAATATTTATATCCTTATTCAAATATAAATCTAGAACTTCTTTATTTTTAATAGAATCTTTTAATCCTAGTTTATAAAATGAAGTTAAATTTGTTATATCATATTTTATCATATTACTTAGAAAATTTTTGAATAATTTGGATTCAAATATATAAGGATTTAGTATTATCTTATGTTCAATGTTTTCACTATATATAAAATCTGGTAAATTAAATAACCCTCCATCAAATGTTGTTTTATCTTTATAAGTATTCCAAAAATAATATGAAGTAATGAGTGGTATATGTGAACTTGCTATACAACAATCAATGACATCTTCTAAATCTTTGAAATAATGATGAACCCTTAATTTAAAATAAACTTTATGATAACTTGATGTACATATATATAAACGATCTAAATCAAAATCTTCAATTATATAGGTATTTAATAAATAATATTTCATATTTTGTTGTAATTCATGAATATTTTCTGAATAATGACAAAAATCTTGATTTAATAATTTTGGAATAAACTCTTCATCTTTATTTACTAAATATAATGCATTCCATGCACCCGAAGATGAACCCATAACATTGTATTGAGACAAATCATAATTTTCTTTCATATAAGAACATATACCTAATGTGTAAAATCCAGTCAAACCAGCTGGTTGTATAGATATAAACGGATTTAATATGCCTAATACTATATTTAACAAACAAAAATAAATAATTTTCATTATATATTATAATGAAAATAAGTCAATGTTATATATATTACAGTACTTTAAATAAGTCTCTATTATATCAAATTATTGGACATTATTCTATATTCAATTATAATAAACAAAGAGATCATTGTAGATATGGGTCAAAAAAACGCCAACAAATCAAATATGAATTAGGATATAAAGATTTAGTTCAAGATCATCATATTATCCCAAAAGAATTTAGAAATCATTTATTTATTGAAGACATACAATTTGATGTAGGATGTAGTCAAAATATTAAAATAATGCCAAATTTATACGGTATTGAAAAATTAAATTTACCAAACAATACATTAACCCATTATAAAGGACATAATGCTTACAATCAATATATAAAAAAAGAATTGGACTATTTATATGATTCTACTAATTTTGAAGAATCTAAATATCAATTCATTTTGTTTTTTTATTATTTACAATATAATTTGGATTATGAAAGTGAATTACCATGGTTATAATTATATTAAACCAAATTTCTAATTTTTAATTCTATTTCACTTTTAACATATTTATCTAAATTATGGCCTAATCCACATAATGAATCTATTGATTTAATATTTTTATCTTTAATTACAGTATTTCCTTTATTTAATTCAAAAGTATAATTAATAACTTTTTTTTTCTTATTTTTAATATCAAAATATCTAGAAATAACATAATCATCACTTAAAAATGAATTAAAAAAATTATTTTGTTTTATTTCATCAAAATGATTTGCTTTAATTGTCCAATTTTCTAAATCATTTTCTAAAAAATTTCGTCTTATAATATATCCAAATGATGCTTCCATTAATTGACAATAACTATTAGGTGTACAACAATAATAACTACTATTTAATTTAGTAGGATACAATAATCCAGAAACACAAATAGCAATATCATCATTATTTATAAATTCATTATACAAATTTTTAAATAAACTGTAGTTATAATGATTATCATCATCTATAATAATAATGATATCATTCAATTTAATAAAATCTAAATAAATCAAAGGAAAAATTTTAGTAATAGGTCCATAATCATTTGTAATATTTAGATAAATTTTGTCTCTATTATTATTATCATTTATAATTTTATTGACTTCTTCTATATTTGAATTAGAGTTTAACCGTAATACATTTTTAGGATAGTTAATAATAAGTTTGTCAAAATTTAATGTTTGTTTAAATATATAATCTATAATATATGAAAGATTATTTATTCTACTAGGAAGACATGTAAAAGATATATATATATTATCACTCATTTACTATATTTATATAATTCATTTATATATTATTTTAATCTATATATTTATTTTACATAACAAACAAATATTAAGAATATTATGTTCTATTTTATCTTCTATTTCTTGTTCTAATTTACTATATTGTTTATAATATTCTTGAATCAATGGATAATCTTTATCCCATTTTGGGTCATATGGATCATTCAAATAGTCATCTTCCATTTCTGCATATGGAAATATTAATTCATCTAATTTTCTTGTAGAAACATGATAACATTCTTTAAAACACTCAATGCAAAATGTATGGTTGCAATTTGGATGTTTTATTCCATGTGTTATTTTGTAACATAATCGACAAGTGATATTATCTATGATTTTTGGTACTTGTTCTGGTGCCATAGTACAATACACACAAATCAAACTATTTTCAAAATAGTTATTTGGAATCATAGTTTGACACCATTTGTAATTTTTACATTTTGTCTCATTATTAATTTTACTATCCATTTATAAAATATTATTTATTCCTAAATCATCAATTTTACTATTAAAAATATTTTGTCTTATAATTTAAATTAATAATAAAACATAATATTCAAATATGTAAAACAAAAAAAATAATTGAATTAATTGAAAGTATAAAACATTCAATATTTATTAAGGTCATAAATATTGTGAAAAGTGTTTTCATATTGTTGCATAGTTTTAATAAGAGTATTCACATTTTCAATCGTTATACCATTGTATAAACTTATTCGTAATAAATTTTCATTAAAGGGATTTTCAGTTTTTAAACCTACAATATTATTTCGATAACAATACTTTAAAAAATCTTCTTCTTTTTCTAATGTAAATGGTATATTTATATTGCTCCTTAATACAATGTCTTTTATTTTAGGACTAAATACTTTACTATTGTCTAAAAAATCATATACCATTTTCGATTTTATATTTGTTTGTTGTTCTATTTTTTCAATTGTTTCATTGAGATAATATTTTAATACAATATCTAATATATGAATAT
>Ga0129324_10000150_pt1 | contig 48270 bp, 40 predicted proteins | sample CPBDNA_7_FD_96879 | JGI IMG/M metagenome (GOLD analysis project Ga0129324, IMG submission 96879) | Freshwater to marine salinity gradient microbial communities from Chesapeake Bay, USA - CPBay_Spr_15_0.2_DNA | ecosystem: Environmental > Aquatic > Marine > Coastal | place: USA: Chesapeake Bay... | reverse complement strand
CTAAATCATCGTCATCTACTTTTTTCTGTTCATCTTTCTTCTTTTCTTCAAGGTCTTCTTCCTCTTCAATGGGTTCTATAATGACTTCCTCTTCTTCTTCCATCGATTCATCCATATAGGCACGAATGATGGCTTCAGTTGGAATACTCTCCCGGATTGCCGTTAAAATACATTCTTGTGTCATGACTTCCAATTCACGATTATTTTTCTGTACATTCAAATCCGTTATACCTCGCTCAAATAAATACACATTGGCATACACTTTACGGGCAGTTAAAATGTACACACGGTGCAAAAAGGCGTCTAATTTCGGTACAGAAATATCGATTTTCTTTTGTTTATTTCCTACGCGAATACAGGTCAATACTTTCAATTGAATTACATGTACACAAGTGATCAAATCTTCTAAATACGTACATCCACTTTTTTCAATGATTCGTTTTCGTTCTTCTTCAACTAAATTCGCATTCCATTTAGGAATCCGAGACAAAAGGTTTTGAAATGTCATCAAATATTTGGATTTTTCGTTGCTATTTTCGCACATAGCCCAAGCTTCTTGGTATATGGATTTGATTCCTTCCATTACCATAGGAGTCAGTACCGAAACTAAACGGTTGCACCATTCATTACGGGATTCGTGTAAATTGGATATAACAAAATCGTCCATTTGTGTAAAGACCTTTATCTGTACGGTATTCTAATAAAAAAACACATCTGGACCCTTTAAGTGATTTTTCCTAAAGTTTTCTTTTCATCCAAAATCCGATCCATCCAAACCCGATTTTATTTAGGCATAATTCCCTGCGTTTCTCTCATAACCAGATCCAAGACGTATAACAGTAATAATTTTTCACTACGAAATTCTCCCTTAACTTTCCTAAATTCCATTCCGATCTTGGCTTTTTGGATTTCCGTCCAATTAGGTTGTTGATGGATCCAATCCAATAGATCCTGTACACAAATACCTGCTTCGTATAAATCTGTAGAAACACTACTCATATTTAAATGAGTCATTGTACTAATGTCTTCTAAATAAGGTTGAATCGAATTATCAATGGTTGTATTTCTCTCCAATTCATATTTTCCTAAATCAAATTGAATTTTATATTGATGTTGTGTCAACACAATCGGATTCTTTTGTTCATCCAAAAAAGGTGGAACATATATTTCACAAAACCGAGACAAAATGGGTACCAATAGTTTACTTTTATTATGAATCACAATGAAAAACCGTGTATTATTGCTGTATTGTTCAATACACCGACGCATGGCTGATTGCGCATCTACAGTTAAATGTTCGGCGTTCAATAGTACAATTGATTTAAAATGGACACCTTGTGTATTGGTTTTAGCAAAAAACTTGAGTTCATCACGAATGAATTTGATTCCTTTTCCATGAGCACAATTCACGTACATAACATTGGAATGCAAAGTGGATTCATTTTGGTACAGTAATTTCAAAAACTTTAGCAAAATATGCTTTTTCCCCGAAGCAGGAGGACCGTAGAAAATAATATGTGGTATACGTTTTTGCGCATAAAATTCCCTTAATTTCCGTTCAATGGAATCATGGTTATATTGATGAGGATGGTTCATATTATGAAACTTTAGGGGGGAATATCTTTATGTCAATAACATGAGAAAAATTGAATGGAATTGTTATCACGAACAAGTAATTACTATATTAATTCTATAATAATCAATTTAAAATAGCAAACCGAGAGAAGAAACAACAAAAATGACAAACGACCTTAAAACCCATACGTATGAAATGTTGGACGGCTCTACTGTAGAATATGTAATCGGGCGCAATGCCCGGGAAAATAGTAGATTGGTACAAGAAGCAATGGCAAGTGATATATGGTTTCATGCCGGGGATGGAATCTCGTCTTGTCACGTGATTGCTGAATTACCGGAGAATCACGATTTCACCGAACGCGAACTGCTCAATATTGTAAAAGTAGGAGCAGGACTATGTAAACAAAACACCAATAAATTAAAGGACCGATGCCAAGTGCCCATTATTTATACTACTGTAGAAAATGTGCAAACTACTAAAGTGTATGGCGAAGTCAAATTGAAAACCAATCCTAGAACTATTTATACTTAATTGACCCTCCCCCCCTAAATCTAAACCTTTTCAATATTCAATTGTTTCGTAAACCGGTATTTTTCATGATACATGGTTCGTCTACGAACGTTGCACGATAAACAAGCGATTTCTACATTTCCACAATCATGTCCAATTGAATTGTCAATTCTATCTAAAGTCCATTGTTTAGGATCACGAACTTCTTTGTATAAAATTTTCACATTTTCTTTACAATAAAAACAAGCCAACCGGGATTTAATCAACAAATCAATTACATACACCAAATTGACAAACTCCGACGAATCCCATTTTTTTTTGTCTACATCTTGTTTTTTGTATCCGTCCAATTTAATGGAAATTTGCCGGATTCCCAATTTACATTTAGGCATTTCTCTCGGTAAAACCGGATCATTTTTCAGTGACCCCAATTCAGAACCATCTAAAAAGTCTTTCCATTCTTGCAACCATTGCCATTGTTTTGCTATACTTAATTCATTTTCATCAATTTGAGACAACCATTGTTTTGTTTTGGTAACCACTCGGTCTCTTTTTTTAGGTGGCAGTTCTTCGCGGTTTTTCGCCCGTCTTTTTTTCGTCGGTGAAATCAGTGGTGGCAATGTGACCGTTTTTACAGTATCTGAGTCTGAATCAGCATTATCATTCCCATCATTATCATTATCAACATCCAAAATAGATAATTCATGTAAATAATCATTTAACTTTATCACTTTTTCTTCTAAACAATTCTGCATCATTATATTTCTACAGGTATTGTTTTTATCTAAATATTCTTGGTCCATCTAATGTACTTATAGTAGGGTCACTACTTAAATTATCGAGTTCATCGTATATATTTCCACTACCATGTATAATACTAATAACATAAAATAAGAACAAGTCGCGTAAAAATGGGCATCCTTCAATGGAGCACGATTTCACTAAAAACATTTGTACAATTTTATAAATGACCGGGGAAACATAAAACAAAAATCTAGATTCATTTGGTATAATAGCATGAACAAAGAGCAAATACAATATGTTTCTGTGTCCTATGAAAAGGTCCGTACAAACATAGGTATAAGAACTGTAGACAACAATAGAACTATGTATGTAATCGAGTACAGTATGGGGACACAACGTATGAATAAACATATGCCGAAAATGTTGATTGTACAGTGTATTGAGAGAAGATACCAAAGTAGCAAAGAATTTCATAGATTTAGGATAAATACAATAATGCGTTTTTAGCACAACCCGTTTGCTACTATTTTTGTGACTACTTTTGCTATCAGCAGTATTTTCGTCGGTCTCTTCCTTTCCTTTTCCTTTTACACCAACATCTTTAATGTAGTGGATTTCCCGATTAAAATCAAAAGCCAATACATCTCCTTTTTGAACCATAGTGTCGGTATTATGGAATACGAATCGAGTCATGATTGTGTTATCATCGCTACAACCTATTAAACAACGGTAGACCGAGACAAATGGAATCCAACCAAAAGGCCCATCAATATGGCTCAAATAGAATACACGGTCCGAATAGGTTTCTTGGTCATTGTCTTCACCGGCTATGTATAGTTCATTCATCCTGGGAATTTCCATAATGGAGTATTCAGTAGGATAAAAAATGGATTCAAACATATTCTTTACGGCCGAATTCCAACTACATGCATCGACAGCCAATTGCAATTGAACTGGCAATTCACCAACCCACCAATGACAACTGCGTTTATGAGAACCTATAGAAAGACTTTGCTCATTTGCCCATTTTGCCAATCTTTGTAGAGAATCGCCATATTGGTCCAAATTCAATCGCGATTTCACTACTCTACGGTAAGTAATCGAACCAGGGAAAAAGGCATTTCGATTTGTACTGTCTAAAGAGTAAATACCGTAGAAATAAGTAAAATAAAATAAACCGCCTAAAATAGGATTAATCAAAACAGTCATATCGGCAATGCATGTAAATATATGATTTAGAAACAACATCATTTTTATAAGAACTGAGAGAATTTATTTTATATTCTTTTTTGTAAAATAAAAAGATAATAAACATATCATTAGTAATTCTAGTATAAAAGCCTATTAAGAATGTCTCTCAATATTGATCAAATGTTGGAGAAAGAAAAGACGTTAAATAAAAGTGAACCTTGGAGTAAATTATTCAAGGCGTCGAAAACTCAAAAGTTGCATTCTTTTGCTGAAAAATATGGACAAAAACACAATCTATCGGCTAAAGAAGTGAAAGAATTGAAAACATATCTCTCCAAATCATTGGTAACAAAATTATGCAAAACAAAAGATGTACTATACAATAAAGATACTCAAGAAGTTACAGATGTACCCGGGCTTCAACAACATCCATCAAATCGCGCATTTACTATACGAGCCGATACATCTAAACGTCCATCTACTTTGAAATCACTGACACCAAAACGTATTACTGAACGTAATCGCAATAGTAGTAATCAAAATCGTGCGAAAGAGAAACAGGCCAAAGAAGATAAAGCCGAAGAAGAGGCCGGAGAAAAAACGGAGAAAATTGAATAGAATACCGTAGAAATGGTGAACTACTTTAATAGAAACTAATATAAAAGCAGTTCAACTCATCATAACAAAACTCTCCTTTTTAAATAAAAAAATCATGAATATGGATAACGATTTACATTCAATTGAATCTTCTTCTACATTCTACATTTCGGAACCATCCCCTCAATCAGAATCATCTTTATACGAATTAACCAAATCCAATAGTTATTCGTCATTTGTCTCCAATGAATCGAGTTCATCAAATAATTACAATCGAGACAAAGAATTGCCTGATTTCTTAGACTCATCTGTAACTTTAGAAGAATGGATCGATATGGAAGAAGAATATCGCGATACCATAGAAGATTATTTAGATGAAAATGCGCTAAAAATGTCGCAGAAAACATTCATATCTACTACAGTCGATGAAATCCACGAACATTTATTCCGTTCTGGTGTATCCCAAGAGTGGTTGGATGAAGCCATGGAAGAAGAATTTTACGAGTGGATACAAATAGCAATAAGATGTACAATGGAGTCCTTGCAAATTCCCCCACGTGAGGCAAACCATTATAGAACACTCAGTTTAGAAGAAAGTGATATTGAATCTACAATCGATTGGATAGCCACTATGCCTGTACAGAAACAACGAAGTCCGGAGTGGTATGCCATACGACAAGGGTTATTTAGCGCCAGTAATTTATGGAAATTGTTTAGCACCCCGGGTAATTACAATAGTTTACTGTACGAAAAATGCAAAGTCGCAGATAAAATCGACGGATTGAATACAAGTAGTTACGAAGGGGATTTATTATCACCAGGTAGTCGTAATTGGGGTATTAAATATGAACCGGTTAGTGTTATGGTATATGAACACAAGTATAATACTACAGTGAATACCAACTACGGATGTATACCTCATGAAACATTGCCAATTGGAGCCTCGCCAGACGGAATTAATATAAAAAAAGGGCATCCTAAATATGGTCATATGTTGGAAGTGAAAAACATCTATAACCGTCAAATGGATGGTATTCCTTCTACAGAGTACTGGACCCAAATGCAAATCCAAATGACGACCTGTAGATTGGAATTTTGCGACTTTTTGGAAACTCGATTCAAAGAGTATATGAATAGCACTGAGTTCTACAATGATAATGAACATGAATACAAAGGGGTAGTCCTATTCTTTGTACCGAGTGATAATAACGAAGGTCAATCGCATTTCGTGTACGTACCATTAGAAATCGGAACAAATAAAGAAGCAATAGATAATTGGTTTGAAGAGACACGTAAAGAAAAAGAAGGTTATTTCCTGTACAATATATCGTATTGGTATTTAGAAGAGATGTACTGTACAGAGATTGAGCGTAATGATTGGTGGTTTCAAAAAACCATTCCTACAATCAAAGAAAGTTGGGAAACGGTATTACGCGAGCGAAAAGAAGGATATGAACACCGGGCACCCCAAAAACGCATTCCTGTACAAGAAAAAACAATACAAATCGACGTTCCAAAAATTACTGTACAAAAAATACAACATCCAGACCGAATCCAATTTTAACCACTTATGTACGGTATACATCAACAAGTAAATTCAGCATAGGATTTTCCTATAGTGAATTTTTTATTTTTTATTTTTTATTTTTTATTTGAACTTTCGCCTAAATCAAAAAAGAATCAATCCCAAATCATTTAGGCATTTTCCACAACAGTGACTTTCGCATTTTTCAAATTGTCCATATCAATCATGAACACTTTCGTATAGTCACGTAGAGAATTGTACAAAGTGAAACTAAAAGTGGATCCTTCTTGATGTCCTAATTCGGGTGTCAATATAAAATTCCCGATATAGATTCCTGTACAGGATTTACCAATCAATAAATCGACCACTGCATTCATATCACGACCAATCGGTTCTTTTTCCCGTACAAATAATTTAAACCCATCATCCCGAAGTTCTTCAATGACCGGATTACCATCTGCTTCGGCCGTCAATATCATAATCGTTTCATGTTTAGGAATATTTTCCCGAATTATATTTTTTACAGTAGACTCATATAATTCACGATAGTCTTCCATTGACATATTGTTCATAGTACCCCAATGTTTGATTGCATCGATTTCATTCCGTAAATGAACTACATGTAATTTTCCAGAAGAGGGGGTTTCATTCTGTAAACGTTCTAAAAACCCACGGCTTTTGTTATTAAACTCATCTTTATACACAAATGATTTCAAGAAATAGTCGAACAAATTTCGCAATTCTCGAGAATCTTTACGATTGATTCGCTGCAGCCATGGATTGCTCAAATGAATTTCCGACATATGCGGTTTTCCATCATAATTGGAATATTTAATTTCGATATCACACAATTTGTACAGGTTTTCTTCGTAAAAGACTTCTTGTAGTAAGACATCGTTCAAATAATAATACACATATATTTGTTTCCGTACATTTGGGCACGGATCTTCATCGGCCAATCCGGTCAAAAATGTGCCTTTAGGAATAAATAAATGATTGGGTTGCATAAATTGTTCTTCCACTTGTTTTGTAATATCTACAGTCCCTACATGTCTCAATCCCAATAAAACGCGATGCAATTTCATAGTAATGTGATTCTTGTACATCATGGTAATCCCGTATGGTTTCAACATTTCATTGCATTTAGGCAAATCCAGTACGTCACATGACGGTTTGGGTTCACCTGAAAATATATCGGCCAAGAAGTCGTCTAAAATAACCACTTTATTTCCGGTTTGAGCCGCGGCTAAACAAAGATTATTGGCTATACAGTACAATTGGTTACATAATCCAGTACCATAGAACCCGACTTTACAAAAATGAACATTGTCTCCAAATCCGTAAAAAACATCTTCTTTGTAATTTTCAATTGGATAGGTATTTTGGTACATATGTTCTAAAGTATGAATATTGAAATACATGGGTCTCTTTTGCAATAACCAAAATTCGGGGTCGTATTTGTTCTTCATATAATCGATAGGTAACGTAGAAATGTATTTGGCGGTTGCCCACCAAAAATTACCCGAATAATGTTGCCCATTTCCATCTTGAGATGGTCTATAATTCGACCCTATAGTATCGTAAATATGCATCAACTGTAAGCATTTCTCATAATTATCGACTAAACCGTAAAGCATAAACCGGTTCCACGAATGAATCCCAGGTAAAAATACATGGTCTCTACCGTACGATACGCCTTTTGTATGCATATAAAGAACTTTATACTCGGGATTGAATCGACAAAATGTGTGCAATAATTTAACGGTCACGTTTTCAAATTCATTTGTTTGTTGTGAATAATGAATGACTTTAGCCGGAGCATAATTGGATTCAATTGCTTGATTGTCTATGGCTAAACCTGTATTGACAATACAAAAATGGTCTAATTTGGCCAATAATCCAGAAGATCGTATTTGATTCAATAAAGTCATCAAGAATTCGTCTTTCCATATTTCCAATGTCGTACTATGGATGAAACAAGCCAATTTGGGGGTCTGGTATTGTTTGGATAAAAGCAAACTCATATCTAAAATAGAATAATTGTATTATTGTAGAATATATTCATGATATTTATTTATACCATTTTTTCCTCTATAGGTTGTCCAACATATAAATCCAACAATTCTGGATATTTATTCAAAATTAAATCAAATAATTCATTACGCTTTAACACTTTTTTCCTTTTTAACAACTCAGCACATTCTACCATCATTGGTTTACAATGACGTAATATATAATCCGACATGTGATACGCATTTTGAATTAAAATCAATACTTGATCATCAATTTCCGTTTTGAATTTTTCACTGTTTGATGGATAAATCAGATTTTTCCCCATACCATAATACAATACCATTTTTTCCGCCAATTTCAATGCTTCTTCAAAATCATTAATAGCACCTGTTGTTACGGATACATTGTAGAATATTTCTTCGGCAACTCGGCCCGCTACTAATATCATCAAATGTTCAAAAAGAGAATCACGTGTGTACATAGAAGTAGTTGACCCTTCAAATACAGTATATCCGGGAGTTTTGGGCGAAGATAAATTGATCACAATTTTCGTCAACTTACTATGTTGTTTCATTAATAATCCAATCATAGCATGTCCCATTTCATGTACAGTAATACGATCAATCATATCTTCGGTGAATTGGTGTTCATTCGGTTGATATCCAGCCATAACACGATTCATGACTGTTTCTATATCATCCATTGTAAATATAAAACGTTTTTTACGTATAGCATGTAGCATGGCTTCATTGAGTAAATTTTCCAATTGTGCCGCTGATAAGCCTGTAGAAATGTCTACCATATCGTCCAATTTAATAGACTCGTCGTGTGGTTTACCTCGTAAATGTATTTGTAAAATGGCTTTTCTAGTTTCAGCATCGGGCAAACCAATGAAAATATTTTTATCAATACGACCGGGACGCCTCAGTGCTGGGTCCAATAAGTCGGCACGATTAGTAGCACCAATGATAAAAACACCATCGCTATTTTTAAATCCGTCCATTTCCACTAGTAATTGATTTAGTGTATTGTCGCGTTCTGCTCCGGATGTGTCACCATCATTAGATCGTTTTCGACCAATTGCATCGATTTCATCTATAAAAATAACACATGGTTTGTTTTTCATTGCCAATTCAAATAATTCTTTTACACGAGTCGAACCGACCCCTACATACTTTTCTTGAAACTCACTACCGGATACGGCAATGAAATTTGTATTTGCTTCACCGGCAAATGCTTTTGCAATTAAAGTCTTACCGTTCCCGGGGGGTCCTTCTAATATTAATCCTTTTGGTACACGAATATTGAATGGACGATATACTTTGTAATTCAATAAAATATCAACACATTGATTTAACTCTTCCTTGACTAACTCATAACCACCAACATCTCGGAATGTCGTATTGGTTTGACTAACCAACTGGAACGTACCAGATTTGGATTTATCATCAGTTCCTGTATCACCACTTTGTACAGGTTGATTCATAACAACTAACCAGTGAGGATTTTCTTTAGCCATTTGTCTACGTTCACCAATACTAATATTTGGATACAAATCTTGAAGGTTTATTGGTTTGGAATCTGTATAATTTTGACCAAAGATCAATTCTTCAACATAGGTTTGATTAAAAATTCGAGGAAATTGTTGTTGAAGCATATTTTGGTAATCTTCCATTGATTTTGGTCTTTCTTGGCGTTCCCATCTACGATTTGGCATTCCATATTTTCCCAAAATGGCTTGTTCTTGTACAGTTCGATTCCGTGAATTTAAACGTTGTAAATAGTTTTGAAAGTATTTTTCCGAAAAACCGGAATCATCATCATTTTTATGATTAATCTGGTTTCTCATATTCAATTTGAATCGACGTTTGTGTATAGACCATATATTAGTTATATGGTATGATGCCACATATTCGATAGTATACAGGAACGATAAAATAGGTAATAATGACGTGATAAAATGAACCATAAACACGTACAACAAAACTATAATTAAGTAAAGAATATAGGGTTTATATAGATTCTTTCAAAATGAAAAACAATATGAAAAGAAAATCTATTGGATTTAGTATAAGAAACTTTTTAGGAGGGGTCATAAAAAGTTTTTTTAATTAGTATGAGTTCACAAACACCAACTGTAGAAAATAAGCAATCACACCAACACGAAGAAGAAGATGATATGTTTGTCTTGAAACGCAATGGCCACAAAGAGGTAGTTTCCTTTGATAAAATATTAAAGCGTATCAAAAAAGTAGGATTGGAAGCCAATGTCAAAATCAATTATGCTTCTTTAGCGATGAAAGTGATTGATCAATTGTACAGTGGTATTTCGACGACGAAAATCGACGAATTAACTGCAGAACAATGTGCTTCAATGGGGTCCACTCATTTGGATTACAATACATTAGCCGGTCGAATTACTGTCTCCAATCACCATAAAAATACCAAAGGATCGTTTTATCAGGTTATTAAAGAATTATATCATTACAAAGATCAACACAACCGCCATTATCCACTTGTATCGGAAGAACTGTACAAGACCGTGCTTTTTTTCGGTAAGGAAAAGGTGGATAGTTTATGTGATTATAACCGAGATTATTTAATTGATTATTTCGGTTTTAAAACATTGGAACGGGCATATATGATGCGTATTAATAAGCGTATTGTAGAACGTCCACAGCATATGTGGTTGCGTGTTTCTATGGGAATCCATAACCGGGATTGGGACCGTGTTGTAGAAACGTATGATTATATGTCTCAAAAATATTTCACACATGCCACTCCTACGCTATTCAATGCCGGTACACCAAATCCACAATTAAGTTCGTGTTATTTAATGGCCATGGAAGACGATTCAATTGATGGTATCTTCAATACGCTAAAAGACTGTGCATTAATATCAAAATGGGCCGGTGGAATTGGTTTGCATATTCATAATGTTCGCGCGTCCGGGTCACAAATACGTGGAACCAATGGAACATCCAATGGCATTGTACCAATGCTAAAAGTGTTCAATAATACGGCAAAATACGTTGACCAGTGCGTTGTACCGGAAACGTGGATTTATACCACCCAAGGCCCAAAACATATACAAGATGTGGTGTCCAATGAAACCGAAATATTCAATAGTGAAGGTAAATCAGAAGTCATACACAGTGTATTGGAACATCCATATGAGGGAAATATGTTGGTCATAGATAATACACATAGTTTGGAACCACTTCGTGTTACCCCTGAACATCCATTATATGTCCTACAGGGTCAAGAAAAAGGGTTAAATTACAAAGTTATTCAAAGTAGACTTGAAAAAAAAACTATTAATTGTGAATTTGTAGAGGCAAAAGACTTGACAATAAATGATTTTCTTGTATACACGATTCCATCCTACGAAAAAGATATTGCATCTATTACAAAGGATGATTGTTATATGTACGGTATTTTACTGGGGGATGGTTGTATGTCAAGTACATACTTAAATGGCTATATTTCTTTACATAAAGAATCCAAAAAAGATGTACTTGAATTTGCCAAACAGTACTTTGAAAACAAATGTATAGAATATAGGGTCGATATACAAGGCGAAAATAATATTAGAGTTCGTTGGAATAAAAATATAGCAATGCCTTTCAGACATAGTGATTTGTACGATTCGCAAAAAGTCAAAAGAATTGGTAACAAATGGCTAAATCTGCCAATATCGAAAAGCAGTTATATAGTAAAAGGTTTATTGGATACAGATGGTTGTAAACAAAAGGAGTATGTGTTTGATAATACATCACGAATATTAGTAGAAGGGCTCCGATTTATACTATTGAGAATGGGAATCTTATCAAGTGGATACATACGTGATCGAATTGGCCAAACTCATCAAACAAGTAGAGGGTCCATTACAAATAGACAATTATCATATGTGCTACGAATTCCTAAAACAAATGAAATTTGTGAATTATTTAACATACCAGAAGAAGAAAGAGGACAATTTTTCAAATTTTTAAGAGTCGATAACCTACTATTTTCAAGAATAAAATCAATAAAAGAATCCGAATATCACGGCACCTTATACGATTTACAAATGACAGATGTCCATGATTATATGATTCACAATGGTATTGTTCACAATGGTGGAGGAAAGAGAAATGGTTCTTTCGCCATTTATTTGGAGCCATGGCACGCTGATATTGAAATGTTTTTGCAAATGCGTAAAAACCATGGTGATGAAGAATTAAAAGCACGTGACCTATTTTATGCCCTATGGGTACCCGATTTATTTATGGAGCGAGTAAAGACCGGTGGAAAGTGGACTTTAATGTGCCCCAGTGAATGTCCAGGGTTAGCCGATAAAGTAGGCGACGATTTTGTACAGTTATATACTCAATATGAGAACGATGGAAAAGGCCGAGTTACTATGGAAGCCCGTGATTTATGGTTTCAAATATTAGATTCACAAATGGAAACCGGTACACCCTATTTATTATTCAAAGACGCGGCCAATCGCAAATCCAACCAACAAAATCTCGGCGTCATTAAATCCTCGAATTTATGTGTCAGTCCAGGTACATTAGTCTTGACCGACCATGGTCATCAACCCATTTATTCATTATGTCCCGACAATTATCCAATAGAACAACAAGAATTACACCGTACAGTAAGAGCATGGAACGGTTCCGAATTCAGCGAAGTGGAAGTGAAAAAAACCAATACCGATTGTGTATTTGTAGAAGTAGGCATGACCGATGGTGCCACATTGACTTGCACACCTTATCATAAATTCTATATTCGTGATGGTATGGGTGGAATTATTACAAAAGAGGCCCAAGAATTATTACCCGGGGATTTAATTGATAATTGCAAAGCATGGCCGGTTTTAGACAATGACCAAATTGTAACCGACCCCGATACTAGTAAATTGGAAGAAATCCATAAAATAGGATGCGACGATGCTATTACTTTACTAAAAATGGACCCCGAACTAAATATACAAGTCCCCGTAAACAAAGAATTGCATTCCAAAATGGCATGGTTATGTGCCTTTATTGAGGCGCACGTAAAATTGGCTATAGACGAGAATCATTCGTATGTGGCAGTACAAAGTGTAAACCGTACAATATTAGAAGATATGAAGTATATGTTACAAACATGTGGAATCAATACAATTATATATTTATATAATTCTACAGTGAAATCCAAGGCGGTTGGAGAATGGCGAATAACCATGGTTCAATTGCGTTATTTGCAATCGATTGGTTACATCAAATTTCCCACTTTCGAATTGGACCTTGGACCAATTAACAGAAACGATTTTGAATCGAATGAAATGAATCCCATTGTTCGTGTGTTATCCATCAAACCCAGTCCATTGCGCGACGATTCCTATTGTTTTACGGAACCCAAAGAACACGCAGGTGTATTCAATGGTGTTCGTACAGGACAATGTACCGAAATATTGGAATACAGTGATGCCGATGAAACTGCCGTGTGTAATTTAGCCAGTATTGCTTTACCGGCCTTTATTCGTGAAGACAAGACGTTTGATTTTGACGAATTCCACAAAGTGACTCGTATAGTTACCCGTAATTTGAACAAAGTGATTGATATCAATTTCTATCCTACCCCGAAAACGGAACGTAGTAATATGCGTCATCGTCCTATAGGATTAGGTATCCAGGGATTGGCCGATGTATTTTTCATAATGAAATATTCCTTTTCCAGCAACGAAGCCAAGCAATTGAATAAGGATATTTTTGAAACGATGTATCATGCCGCTTTAACGGAATCATGTACAATGGCCCAAGAAGATGGACATTACGAAACATTTCCCGGGTCACCAGCATCACAGGGAAAACTCCAATTCGATTTCTGGGATGTTACACCAACCCGTTATGATTGGGACGACTTAAAAGCGCAAATCAAAACCCATGGATTGCGCAATTCTTTATTGGTGGCTCCAATGCCTACTGCATCCACATCGCAAATATTGGGCTACAATGAATGTATTGAGCCGGTTACGAGTAATATCTACAGTAGAAGAACATTGGCCGGTGAATTTATCTTGTGTAACAAATATTTAATGCGCGAAATGATTGAAACGAACCAATGGAATGAAACTTTCAAGAACCATATGGTGGCGAATAATGGAAGTATTCAAACATTGGAATATTTACCGGCTGAAGTACGCGAACGATACCGTACAGTATGGGAGATTCCAATGCGTGAATTGATCGATATGGCAGCGGACAGAGGAGCCTTTATATGTCAAAGTCAGAGTTTAAATTTATGGTTAGAAGACCCGAATTACAATACGATGACTAGTATGCATTTCTACAGTTGGAAAAAAGGGTTAAAAACGGGGATTTATTATTTACGCCGACGACCGAGACATCAAGCCCAACAATTTACTATTGAACCGGAGAAAAAGGAAGAGTGTTTGATGTGCTCCGCCTGAAAGAACCTAAAGGTTCCCTCATACTCCCTCCGTTCCACTTGAGAGAACCTAAAGGTTCCCTCACACTCCCTCGTTCCACTTTTGCTAATTGCTATGCCACAATGTATCCTATACATCTTATTCACGGGAATAGGGTGAATGTATATCCCATCATATGGGCTCGCTTCGCTCGCCCACTAATTACAGTATAAAAACTAATATTTTCTACTGTAAATCACGACACAATTATATTGATGGCGGTGATGGCGGTAATCGTGTTGGTGTTGGTGTTCTACTGACACCCCTGCCTCCAGACGGGGGAATATACTGTAGAAACCGGTCTATTTGTCCATCCAATGAAAAATAGTCATTGAAAATATTCCGGCAATTACTCAATTTCTCATGGACTTCCATTGGATTATCGACAATATAATCCATATGTTGTTGCACACAAGCAGTCCGTTGTTCTACATTATCTCCCCGAATCACAAATACATTGTCCCGAAACCACCATTCAATAAATGGATTCGGTGTACATAAAATCGGTACACCTGCAGCAATGGCTTCAAATAATTGTATGGAACAGATTTCACTACGATTTTGATGAACACTGGGACTGACCAAACACAACCCACATTCATTGATCTCACGAATCACCGATACTCCATCAAATGGCAATTCGCCGAAATATGTGCGAAACCCGTACCAAGTCAATACATCATCGGTTTGGTATTGGTTTCGTGGTCCGTATAATTTGGTCCATCCATTTTCATCCAAGGCTTTTACCAATTCCAAAGTATCATTTCGTATACTTTGAAATTGATTCGTCCGGCTTATCCAATATTTGGCACTACCGTAGAATATGCGCAGGTTTTTCCAATTACGCCGTATGGGCAACAAAGAACTTTTCGGTACAGATGGACTCAAATACCCATAATATTCCTTATCTTCTACAGTAACCGACTGGATAAATTTATCAATCACAAATGAATAACCGGATAAATATCCATCAAATGTGGTCAATCCATCTAAAAAAGGAATCATATGAGTCACGGGTAACCAACATGCCAAAAGTGTCCGGTGGGCAGTCGTTTTAATGTGATTCGGGTGTAGACTAATCACAGTAATATATTCTTCTATAGGAAACTGAGACAACGATATACCGTGTAGAACTTGACCCGGTGTAACCACTAAATGTTCGTCTACAATAATCAAATCGCATTGTTTATCTCGACAAGCAAAGGAAAACCGGACCAACCATTCGATTTCGGCTGATTTCCGTACATTGTAGGAATTAATAATTATAAAACAATGTCTACTGTAATACCGGTCAAAATAGTCTTGTACTTGTTGATTATGTCTCGTATTAATCGGTTTTCTAATCATTCTAAAAAACAAAAAACAAAAAACAAAAAAGGATTTTTATAAATAATCCTTATGAAATTCTTTCTATTTTAATTTTTAAGTGAAAACATAATTTTTTGTTTTGTTTAGTCATCTAATTTTACTTCAGTGAATCCATTGGCTGTATCCAATAGAAATTGGAGTTCATTGCGGTCAATAACAACATTATGATATGCTTTAACATAGCACTGTAGACATACGAAACAATCAATCAAAGCATTATGCAATGTATCGGAAGCCACCTCGTAATCGAATAAATGCCCGTGAAGTTCTTTCAATGTCGGCCATTTGTAATCGTATGGATTGGGATTAGCCGGTTTTTTGTATTTATAATTTTTAGGAAGGCAACATAAATTTGTAGTATCGCGCATGGTACAAATGCGAGTGATTTCAAATTCTTTCATATATGACCAGTTAAATAGATTTAGGCAAAATGGGCAATCGGATTTCAATTCTCCGAAATTACGAGCCATTTCATTGTTAATAATTTGCGTATCAAAGTCAATATTGTGAGCAATGACTACGTCCATATTATTGTAATCCGTGTAAAACTCCTTTAGTACGGAAACAATAGACCGACCTTGTGTATTGCACGTTTCCCTGCTAATTCCATGTACTTGTTGTGCACCGGGGGCAATTTGTACGTGATCCGGTAATTTTACATATTGATCATAAGTTTTGGTAATCATTTGGTACTGTAAATCGTAGATAATGTAACTGAGTTGAACAATATTAGAAGTGAGATGTTTGTCGGTGGTTTCCGTATCAAATACCATGGCATATTTAGAGTACTGAGGAATTTTATTTCGTAAATTTGTGAGTACTGTAGATGGAGATGGGGGAGGTGTATATGCTTTTTGGAGTGGCACCGAAGGCATTGGTGCCACAGGCGATGGCGATGGCGATGGTGTTGTCCATTGAATGTTCTGAGAACCTAATTGTCGTGGTTGATTGAATTGACTCATTGTATAAAATTATATTCTTGGTATTCTTGGTATTCTTGGTATTTATTTGTTATTGTACTGGTTTAATAGTCTATTAGTCTATCTTATTTACTAAAACAGTTCATAAGATCACCATATTCATTCAATTTTTCCCCCAATGTTGCTTCCCCCCCTTTATACCAGTGTGAAGTTTAAAAGTCACTTCGTTTATAGTAGAGTGTAATCGGATCTCGATCGTACCGGGAAATCCAGAATATATAATAGTCTTCCGTAATGTGAAACGAGAGACAAAATTCCGGTCCATATTGGTCAAAATAAAACAATCGCGATGTGCGAATCGGTTTATAGGTAGTACCGTCTAACCAAATCAACATATGGAAATATCGTTTGGGCACAGTATCTTCTTCGCTCATATGAACCAATACAACATATTGACCCTCATAATAAATCACATTCGATGAACCACGTATTACGACATCCAATGGATATATCGTTTTATACTGATGTGTCAATTCCAATATATTGTCTTCATTGACTACACCCATTCTAAAAGGGAACCAACTGTAGATAAAATATTCTTTATCAGGTTCAGTAATGCTATGAAAGGGTATCCAGTTTTTTTCCTTGTATTGATTAAATGGTGATTCTAAAACCCGTGCATTTTCCAAATACACTGCATTTTCTTCTACAGTATAATCACCGCAAATAACACGACTAGATGCACAACCGCTATAATTGACTGTAGAAGCCGAGAATTTCAATCGACCTTTATGTACATACAACCGGATATCTTCGATTCCTTGGAATATTTCATCGGGGTCAGGCTCAGGTAAACCAATACGAGACACATCCACCGGTAAATAACCCGATGAACATATCTCAAATGTATCCGGATCTAAAAGGGCCATTTTGTTTTCCGTTAAAGTCTTTTCATCATCGGGTAATTCGCAATGTCCACCGGCTTTGTACCAATAATTGACATATCGTACATTAAAAATACATTTATCTTCAAACATACACATGGAACCGGACGATGCATTGAAATTTTCCATATATGGATTCCTGTAGGATAAGGATTTATATGGTGGGAATTTATTGGCAAAGGCAAAAAGAGGAATTTCGGAAATCATACGGGGATTGTGGTCAGCAATGTACACATATGGGTCCCAATTACTTTCTTGTTCTAAATAAGTCCAAAAATTCACATCCCAGACCATTGTACGGTAATTATCCAAGAAGCGAGGAAAATGTTCCAAATACAAATCGTACAAATGACATACTGCCTTTTGTGTCCCTAAATAAAACCCACCACAAAATCGCCAACAAATACTGTTACACAAAAAATTCGTAGAATAAGTCGATTTTCCGAAACACCCCGGTAAAAAGATTTGGTCTTGTTCTAGCCACGACTTCGCTAAATGCATTTCATCCGGTGGTCGGTAATGTAATTTAGGCAATCCACATTGATGAATAAATTGTAAAATAGGCGGACAATCCCAACTGCGGAACAAATCATAATCACACCACGCAAAATGAGTAGTCTTGTATGGATTAATGTGCGCAGCACGACTGGTGAATTCCACTTTGCTGTGCTGATAACACATGTATTCAATTGTATCTTTCGGTTCCAATCGATTACTTGGTAATTCCAATGTTTTTCCGGGCGTTTCCATGGCGGTCTGATACATGTACGATGATTCAAAAAATGATTTCGCCAAAGGAACAATGCTTACATGACGTTGACATTGTTGTGCAATCAAAAAGGATTCAACTACTTTCAAACAATCCGGTGAAACAAAAATGATCAATGGAATTTCCAAGTCAATGAGTTTTTTCAAAAAAGGTAATCGAAATTCGTGATTTTCTATAGGAGTATGGTAATAATTAACATACGATGATACCAATGTAAGGGTCATTTTTTGATAAGAAAAACTATGAGATCTGACCGGTGCTTTATAGGAAAAAACAAAAACGTTCGGTTTAATTTGTTTTAGCAGACAAAAACAATTTAAACAGATGGTCCATTTGAGACAATAAATATGAAAAATAATAATTCACAAGTCCACTTTGTCTCTATTTTATATCATTATGATGAAAACCACATTGCCGCATGGAAAGATTTCCCAACCCCAGTAATATTATTCGTACCTGAAGAACATTATTCTACAGTGACCGAAACCTTAATACCGAGTTCTACTGTACAAATACATATAACACCGCCATATGAATCTATGCCATGGTATTTTCGCGGTGAAGAATCATTAACATTACCGGTCGTACGAAATGAAGAAAAAGACACGATTCATTATATTTGGCATACCCATCAAAAGATATTTTGTCTCCATCAAGCATTAGAAAACCACGATTTCCAATACGGAGCCTATTTGGATTTTCACGCTCCATATGAAATGCTTGGTGACAGCAGTACACTAGACTATATAAGCAAAACCATGGGATTCCGTCAAACCAATCAATTGTATGTCCAACATCCCGATTCTATGTATATACCAGGGTGTTGGGGAACACCCGATGACATTGACCATGAAGATTTCATTAACAATGTCCATTGGCGATTTTGCGGTTCGTTTTTATTTGGGTCTAGTTGGGCTATACGTGAAATGTATGACCAGTACAATGTGCATTTCGTTGATTATTTACGTAATCATAAACATACATTAATATGGGACGTCAATTTCTGGGCTTGTCTCGAAAAAGTCGCCGAAAATTGGAAACCAATCTGGTATGCTGCAAACCATGACGATAGTCTCATAACCAGTTTACCCAATGTTTTCCGATATTGTATACTATCAAGAATGGACAACTATACAGAACAAGTATACGATTACCCTAATTATTCGCCATACCGTCCCATGTCTGCATCGTACATTGATCATCACGGTAAACAGTATTTGAATACTCGTTATGTCAATTATTGGATCTACAACCATGGAATGTATTATTACCCCGACGATGATCCCACTATACGAACATTGAATATTTGTTCTACAATAGATCCCAAAACTCAAAAACCAATTAGTTATGAAAAAATGGAATTGGAGACAAATATTCAACCTCAGGTTAAACCATTTAGTCAAGGTATAGAGGACATTCGATTGTATATTTCCAATCAAGACGAAATATCGTTTATAGGCAGTACATTGGAATACAGTATAAATGGCAATATATCCATGATTCATGGATTGTACGATGTCGATGCAAAAAAATATCATTCCATGCGTGTCATTGAATCACCGTACGACAGTTGGTGTGAGAAAAACTGGGCACCTATTACTTTACCGGACAACACGGATGGATTCGTATACAAATGGTTTCCACTAGAAATAGGTCGACTAGAACCGGACCCAATAAATGATCAAAAGAGCAAATTAAATATACTGTACAGAAATCCCATGCATCCGTGGTTTTCCAAAATGCGCGGTTCTACTGCATTTATCCCCTTTTTAGGACATTTACTGGCAGTGGTTCATTTTAGTTATGAAAATGCCCCGCGTCAATATTTCCATCAATTGGTTATGGTCAATCGTACAAATATGACATATATGGAATCGTCTCCGGTATTTTGTTTCCGTAATCCCGGTGTGGAATTTTGCATAGGGTTTTCTACAGTAGATGAATCAAAGCGTTTTGGATTTTGGATCTCTCAAATGGACCGTAACCCAATGTATATTGAAATTCCTATAGAAGCATTAATGCCAAAAGCCAAAAAAGTAAAGAAGTAAAAAAAGTAAAAAAAGTAGAGAAAAAATACAATTTGTATTTAAATTGTATAATTTATAGTGTATATTTTATAGTTTACATTCAATGGGATTAAACTGTAGAAGATATCATTTGTGTTTTTTGCGTGTCTATATCTATATTAGAGAATGTACCGGTATTTCCCACTAATAAATCTTCAAATGAATCTTCTACAATGACTACTTTAGGATTATTCTGTAGCCAATCTACATGATATTGTTGGCATTTATGCAAATATTCAAGTGGAATATTTTCTTCACCAGTACGACCGCGTTTTACTATACGACGCGCACATTCTTCGGCATCGATGTTCAACCACCAAATTTTATCAGCCGATAATGTTTTCAATCCGGCATCACTCATTAAACGATATATAGAATAATTACACTGTTCGATTTTCCCTTCGTCATATAACATTTTTGCAAAAATATTTCGGTCGGCTTCCAATGAACGTTCCATGATAATGGTCTTGACTTTACCCGATCTCATAGCAGATTCCATTGCATCTTTCAATAATTCATATCGTGTATGGTAAGCCAGCATTTGAAATGGGAAACTGTATTTGTCTTGGTTTTCATAAAATAGTTCTAAAATGGTTTTACCATCTTGTTTCACTTTTCCCCAAATATTTACGGGTTCCTGTAGAAATAATATATCTTCTCTGTCTTGGCAATAGTTTCGCATTTTTTCTAAAAAGGTGGATTTACCTGCTCCAATATTTCCTTCTAAAGTAATAATCTGTGGTCTAGTTGCTTTAGAAAATAGTGTCATGGTTTTGATTTTTGGTTCAATTGTATTAGGAAAAACGACCGAAGTACGAAGTACGAAGTACGAAAGTGTGTATATACAATCCACCCTATAGATTTTTTTCATTTTCAATTTTTCCTCAATTTTTTTATAACGGTTCTCGTCAAGGGAATACTGTAGAAAATGGTGTGTACATTATAAAAAATGAAACTGTATTCAGTGTCAGAAAATAATATCTTATTGAAAAATAAATATAAATCGTATTTCTCTCTATTTATAAGTTTAAATAGTAAAAATCAAAAATCAAAAGTACCAATGTTTTTTGAAACAACATCAAGTAATCATTATTCTACAGTAAATAAAGACGACGAGCAAGTGGTAGATTGTGATAAAGGTGTATTGGATGAATATTTCCGTCTCACCAAATTATATCAAGATAAATACGGACCTAAGACTCTATTATTGTATCAAATCGGGAAATTCTTTGAAGTGTATGGATACAAACATCCGGACCATGATACAATCCAAGGAAGTTTAATCGAAGAATTCTCATATGTTTGTGATTTGCGAATGTCTTCTAAAGCAATCAAATATGAAAAGAAATATCCAGTATATTTGTCGGGATTCCATACATCACCAATGCACATAGAAAAGTACAAGGATATCTTATTGGAACAACAGTTCACATTGGTTTTTTATGTAGAAGAAGAAGGAAGTGGTTCGGCAAAGAAAAAGAAAACCCGGATAATGGAAGGCGTGTATTCACCCGGTACTTATATTCCACCGGAAACAACTGTACAAAATAATACATATACTGTATCCATTTGGGTTAAATCGTTTATATACAAAAAGCAGAATCATTATTGTACAGGAATGGCACTGTATAATGTAGTAACAAATCAATCTTATTTATTGGAATATACGATACAAGATGAACGTATACATTCTACCACATTTGATGACATGGAACGTGTTCTCTCGATATACCGTCCAAAAGAAGTGATTTTAGTAACCGATGTACCAAAAGTTCGTGATTTTGTTCCTACATTGCGTTCAATGTATGTTCACGAATACAACTCGACCATGACCATTGTACAGAACGCCGAAAAACAGCGTCATTGTGACCATGTATTCGGTCAATATTTCGACGTAGATATGGTAAACAAATGTATGGAATTTCAGGAATACCCATTGGCTACACAATCATTTGTGATTCTGCTACATTTTCTAGAAGAACATAATCCAATCTTATGTAAGAAAATGTCTCTCCCTATTTGGGAAAGCAAAGCACAGTTCATGAAATTGGCCAATAATACACTTCTACAGTTGAATATTATTGATAACGAAGGTTCCAATAAATCATCCAATATTGGAGCCAAATCATCTCACAATATTTCGTCATTAAACTCGGTTTATTCTCTTTTGGACCATTGTAAAACGTCAATGGGAAGTCGTATGTTTTATTACCAATTGACCCACCCGGTATATGACTGTACACAATTGAATCAAATCTATGATTTAATGGATAGTTGGGTTAAAAACCAAGACAATCTCGATTCTATGAGTATCTACCGGAAACAGTTACAATCAGTACACGATATCGACCATTTGAGTCGTTTATTAGTGAATCGTAAAATTACACCTCTACAGATTTCCTATTTATACGGTTCTCTCCAATCTGCCGAACAATTATGGACTTGTTTAGCCGAAATGCCACTTATTCATCAATATGCTTCTACTGAATCCTATAGTAATACACTCAATCAATTACAAAGTGTTCTACATTATTTAGACGAACGATTCCAATGGTCATCCATCCACGAAACCTGTTTTTTGAAACCATCTTTTTTCCCTGAATTGGAATTACTGTACAAAGAATTACTTCAGTGCAATTCAGAATGGGATTCATATTGGATGTTTATGGAGACATTAATGAACCCGAAAAATCCCATTAAAGAAACCCATGTGCGACGTGAATTTACATCGGATAAACGTGGAGGTGGTACGGCTTGTGCGTATTTCCAAATAACTCAAACTAAATCCAAAAAAATGGAAGAAAAATTAAAAGACTTTCAAAAAAAAACGAGAGAGTTTTTCTCTCAAAATGATGATTTAGAAAGATGGATTCAATCCAATAAAAAAGAATTAATGGAAGATTTCAAGAAAATTCACTTTGTACCCAGTACAAAAAAGAATTATATGATGATTTCCAGCCCCATTCTATCGAAACTATCCTCTACATTACAAGAGATCGAACAATCGATTCAAACCACCATACAAACACTGTACAAGACTATTTTAGATACACTGGAAGACCGATTCTATAATACATGTATATTGGCATCCAAATTAATTGCCCGATTGGATGTATTATGGAATAAGTGTACAGTAGCATTGGAAAATCATTACTGTAGACCCACGATTGGCCAATGCGAGGAAACCTCCAATGGTGAAACCAAGTCCTATGTCAAAGCCAGTGGATTACGACACGTATTAATCGAAAAACTCTTGCGAAATGAAACATATGTGCCCAACGACGTGGAATTCGGTTTAGGAAACCCGGATGGAATGTTATTATTTGGCACCAATGCTGTAGGAAAAACGAGTTTAATGCGTGCTTTAGGAATAGCCGTGATTATGGCGCAATCGGGAATGTTTGTACCGTGTAGTGAATTTGTGTATTACCCGTACAGGTCAATATTTAGTCGTATTATAAATCAAGATAATCTTTTCAAAGGTCTCTCGACATTCGATGTTGAAATGTCGGAATTACGAATCATTTGGAAATATGGTGATTGCAATAGTCTTATATTAGGAGACGAGTTGTGTTCCGGTACAGAAAGTACATCGGCATTATGTATTGTGATGACGACTTTACAGCATTTGTATAACCAAAAAAGTTCTTATTTATTGGCCACTCATTTCCATGAAATCACTCGATTTCCAGAATTGACTCAATTGGATACGTTGCACATGTGTCATTTATCGGTTGTCTACAATGGAGCCACTGATTCATTAGAATACGAACGATTATTACAAGATGGACCGGGAAATGCCAATTATGGACTGGAAGTATGTCGTTCTCTCCAAATGCCCGAGGAATTAATGGAAATGGCGTATCAATTTCGTAGTCAATATTTTCCCGAATACACAGGGTCACTAAAACATAAAAGTAGTAGATATAATGTAGAAAAGATACGAGGAAAATGTGAAATGTGTGGACTTATGATGTCGGAAGAAACCCATCATTTACAAGAACAGCAATACGCGAATTCTTACGGTTATATTGGCACTATACATAAAAACCATAAAGCCAACTTGATGGCACTTTGTTCGTCGTGTCATGATTCTGTTCATGACGGTAGTAGTACTATAGAAGATAGTGATTCAAATTATAGTAAACCCAGTGTTATGAAAAATATATCGCCATTAACGGAAGATAGTCATGGAAATCGAATAAGACGGATGAAAACGACTAAAGGATACCGAGTCAATATACACCACTAGTATGAAGTGGTAAATTTTTCATCAATGAAAAGTGATTTCCAACTTGTCTACTGTATTCTTCTATTTTGAATTTGTAATAATCATAATCACTGTACCACATGTCTTGTTTCACTGTACAGTATTCCGAATCGGGAATTAGAATAATGCGAGATTTATTGCTAAACCGAACATGTTTTGTTTGTATTTGTTTAGGTGGTTCTAAAATAGGTAATCCTTTCATCATCAAAAATTGCTTTGTTGTCCAGAACATTATTTTATTTGTCTCCTCCTTAATATCTACTGTAGAAGAATATATTAAAATTGGATTTTTCATCCCATTTTAAATTTAAAATAATGATTTCTAATGTATATTAGAATTATTGTGCAACTTTTGTAATAAACTCATATTGTGTTCTAAATGTACCGAAATAATAGAATTATCTTCAAAATTATTGACATATTTCTTCAATAATTCCGGTGCATTAAATTGATGAAATCCGGGGCAATGAATACGTTTTATAGTTTTATTGGACAACATAAACAAGTGATGTAACCAAACATCGTGATTTGTGTAATTGATATTAAATTTATGGATTAATTGTAGAAAGGTTATAATAGCTTTTTTGGTAAATACTAAACCGGGTCCACCACCTGGCCATTTCATATAGTCGCATACAATATTAGGGCCACTATGTACAGTTACCCAATTCAAAAAATCTCCTATTAAATAAGAATCACTTTTATCGAAAAATGACAAATACATTTTCAGTTTATCCACATACAAATAACTATCATCGTCTATCATCATGAAATAATCATAATCATTATACTTTTCCATAAAAATATGGAACATTTTTATCACATTTTCAGGGTGATAGGTCGGTCCTTTTTTGTATTCCCCAATGTAAATATGGCGGGTTAGACTGGATTTTGGATTGTCAGTAATAAATACTATATCTTCTCTATTTCCCCAAGTTGATTCAATCAATTTGGCTCGGGATTCTTCATATTTCTCACATGTATGGATAAATATGATTAATTTCATAATAAATATATGATTGTATATAATTATATAACTTCATACTATTTTCCCAGTAAAAATTGAATTACTGTAGAACAAAAAATACCGAGTGTAAACAAACAAATATATACGCAAAAAATGGTTCAAACAAAACAATCTGCTATAACGAGTTTCTTTGGAACAAAAAGTGGCAAAGCCTTACCTCCTCCTCCACCTCAACCCACTGAATCCATTGTCACCTCATCTACTGTACCCGTACACGATACCAATACAATATTCGTCTATACTGATGGTTCATGTATACACAATGGTTCAGCAAAGGCAAAGGCCGGTATGGGTGTTTATTTTGGCCAAAATGATCCGCGAAATGTATCCAAACAAGTAATGGGAAAACAGTCCAATAATACCGGTGAATTGGGAGCATTATTAGAAGCCATGAATATTATGGAATCCTATACGAATGCCGACCCGAATTTGACGGTTGTCTTTGTCACTGATTCCAAATATTCCATGTTATGTTTAACATCATTTGGAGAGAAAAATAGTAGAAAACAATGGAGTGATTCGATTCCCAATAAAGAACTAGTTCGCGACGTGTATACTTTGTACAGCAAATATGCACGTCAGTCAAAATGGAAAGCAATGCATGTAATGGCTCATACAAATGGTTCGGATATACATTCTATAGGAAATGATCATGCTGACCGTTTGGCAAATGAGGCAATTGGTAACAATGGAGGTGGTGGTGGTGGCGGCGCAGCCGCCACTGAGAAGAGACTCTATTTAAAGGTCCCCTTCCAGAAAAAAGAGCAAGTAAAAGAGCAAGGTGGTAAATGGGATCCTACAAAGAAAAAATGGTACATATCAAGCAATCATCCAAATTGTCAAACCTTGTGTGCTTCTTTCGGAAATTAAATGAGGATTTTAACAAAAAGTCCTTGATTTAGGACCAAAACCCAAAAGGTCCTTTTTTCTCTCAAAATGCCTAAAGTAAAAAGTATTTCAGAATTCTCCAACAAGAATGTTCATCGATCAATTCATCTTCCCCAAATATTTTGGAAATCCTTTTTACTTTAGGCATTTTGAGAGAAACATCCATATAGATCCAATTTTCACTACAGTAGAACGAAAAATTGAATGATTTAGCCGATTTCTCTACAGTACTATACAAGTAACATAAATTAATACCAATATACGACCTTTATAAAAATGACACTTTTATATGATTTACCTGGAGCCCAAGTCACCGAGATTGTAAAACGTCCATCGGCTAGTTGTAAAACACCATATGTGGCGGATATCATTGTACAGAATACACCCTATTTAGCCCATACACCAGCACTGGGATGCTGTGGGTTATCGGACAAAGGGAGTACTGTAGTGATATCCCCTGTAGAAAATAAGAAAAACAAGTGTGCTTATGCGGTATATTTAGCCATTTTACAAGAACGCGAGCATCAAATCGTGGTGGGCATTCATCCTAAAATGGCCGAAAATCTAGTAGAGAGAATGTTAGAACAGGATCTTCTACGGTTTTTACATAAACATCATTCTATGAAACGTGAATTCAAATTTATGAATTCGCGTTTCGATTATACGGGGATCGACGGCGATGGTCGACCTTATATCATGGAAATCAAAAACGTGCCTTTAGCCGATTATGTCGATGTACCGAAAAAGGAGCGCAAACGTTATGCAGGAATTGAAAATACGAAACACTATACAGAAAAGATTGCTTATTTCCCCGATGGGTACCGTAAAAACAGTACACAAGTAGTAAGTGAACGTGCCTTGAAACATATTAATGAATTGAGAGAAATTGTTCAAACCACGGAATACCGGGCCATATTGTGTTTTGTGATCCAACGTACAGATGTAGCGCATTTTCAACCGTCCAATATTGATTTGACTTATAAACGTGCAGTACAAGAAGCAGATAAAAACGGTGTTGAAATCCGGGCAATTCAAGTAGAATGGACTTCTACAGGACAATGTCATTTTGTACGAGATGATTTGCCTGTTAAACTTTATGAACCAGATACATTATCGCCTATTCAAGCATCATCGGAAGTCCCAGCCGCTGCATAAGTAGAGTCGATTGACAAAGAAGATAGATTGACCGAATCTTCATATGTAGGTACGTAATTAGAAGCACTATATTGAAATGATCCCGGTGTATAAAATGTAGGTAAGTTTTGTGTTGTTTCCATATTAATTCCAATGGGTTTGCCATCGGCACCTTTTACATATAAAACATTCATTTTATGCTTATTGTCGAGACGGATTTGTTTTTCTGTATCGTGGTAATCAGGAAATATATCCGTATTGTCTAGACGCGTTGAACTGTAGACAAATGGTGTCAATGCGTCGTCATCCGCATCGGTTTCATCATCGGTTCCAGTCCCAGTCCCAGTATAAAAACCTTCGGGTTTTTTTTCTTTATTTGATTCCCGTACAGTACTAATATAAGTCATACACAGCCACACGCCCACTAATAGACCACTATATAACCAGGGATGACTGATTTTTTTTCCCATTAATTTCTATACAATACACGTTCAATAAAAAAAACACCATTCAATATAATATGTCTAAACCCAAAGTTGTAGGTTATGGTACATATGGTTGTGTAACGAAACCACAATTATCATGCAAGACCACTATCAAGAAAAAGTTACCAAAATCAAGTGTCTCCAAGATTCTCCATAAAGATGATGCTTTAGAGGAATTGAATGAAATGAAGAAAATATCGAAAATCAAAAATATCAGTGAATATATTCTACAGGAACCCATACAATGTACTCCTAAACGAAATAGCAATTTCGAAGAGGCATTGGAAGAATGTCAAGGACTCAGTCATTATTTGTACAAATATCGTAATGAAACGGAAAATTTACGTCTATTGTTGATGGAAGATGGAGGAGTCAATGTAGAAGATTATTCCGAAAATTTCCTGGCTAAAGAAACGTATACCAACCAATGTCATTTTTTCACATCATTGTTAAAATTAATTCAAGGTTTAGCATTTTTCCGGAAAAACAACGTAATGCATTATGATATCAAAATGAAAAATATTGTCTATAATGTAAAAAATGGAGCCATTAAAATTATTGATTTCGGTATGGCTACATCGCTAAGTCAGCACATTATTAAAAGCAAAAACAATGAAAATAAAATGGCACGTAGTCATACTTATTATCCACCCGAGACAAGTTGTAGCAATGAAAAAGATTTCGCTAAAACGGATTCCTGTAAAGCATACCGTGATTATTTCACATTTAACCAGTTTATTCAGAAAGCCGCCAATACATTTGATAGTTATTGTCTCGCATTTGACTTGAATAATTTAATGAACTATTTATTGGAAGAAAAGAAGAAAACACCATCGGCTTTTGCTAAAATCGATACCAAATTCTTGGAAAAGGCACAATCTTTAATCAATGAATTTTGTGCTCCAGATTTAGCCAAACGAAATGACAATTTAGATGTCTGGTATTCATCGATGAAAGAATTATTGGTCAAGTATAAACTGTACAAGACTGGTAGTCCAATGCCATCAAAAGAAATTCTTAAAAAATCGAAATCCTGGTCACATCAAGTACGTTCTCCTACAATGACTCCACCTATATCAAGACAAGCAAAACGACGAGTCCAGGTTCAATCACCTAGTGTTTCCAAATCCAAAAAGTCCAAATGTAAAGGTAAAGGCAAAGGCAACGGCAAATGCAAAGTTAAGAAAACAGCGAAAAAACTCCCACCTTGTCCTACTGGGTATATTCGTAATTCTGTAACCAAACGCTGTAGAAAAAAGGTAAAAGTCAAGACGAAGTAAAAAATAGGAAAAATTGAATAAGAAATGATTATTGTAGAAAATAAGAATAAATACAATCTTCTACTTTAGTATACTTAACGCGAACCAGCAAACGAATCGAGCAATATGATTATTCCTATTAAATGTGTAACCTGTGGAAATGTATTGGCTGATAAACATCGATACTATTTAGAACAAACACGCCAACGAAAAAAAGAACGAAATATTACCGACCGAGTAATTTACTATACAAAAGACATGGTCAATAAAGAGAGTGTAGAAGGTGAAATATTAAATGAATTGAAATTGACCAATGTATGTTGTCGTCGAGTCATGTTGACTCATGTTGATGTAGAATAAAACCAAACCCGTATTTATAAAAAATATAATTGTACTGTATAGTTTATTATGACTTGTCAATGTCCATCTATTAATAGTACTTCATTGTCGGTTGGTAACACTGGTACTTTACTTATGGGAGGCGGTAGTCGTCGTAAAAAAAGAACAGGTCGTGCTGGTAGAAAAATGCGCAAGAGTAGTAGTTGTTGCAACAAAAATTGCAAATGCAAATGTAAAATGTGTAAAAATACCCGTAGAAGAAAACGCATTCGTGCTTGTACGAAAAAACGATGCCGTAGAAATAACTGTACAAGAAGATGTAGTTCTGGGAAAGGAAAATTCAAATTGAACAAAAATATGAAAGGCGGTGGTAATTCTATTTTAGGCGATCTTGGTACGAATCCTTCTTATTTTATGCATAAACTGGTAGGCACTCCATATGAAACACCCGTAAACAACATTAATCCTACTGGTTATTATGTGTAAAAAGGCAAACCCAAATCCCTTTTTTTATTTTAAACCCTTGAAGATTTAAAATGGGACATTTTCAATATTTCAGGGTCAGATACCAGTAACAATTTGAAATGACGCCCAAAAAGGCGTCCCATTTCAAATCTTCACTGGTATAATTTTTTATTTGTACTAATATATAGTATTCATAAACAATGCCATCTTTACTCAGTCGTATACAGAATTTATGCAAGCCTGCCTATGTGTATTTAGTCATTTCTATGATTATTTTGCTTGTCATGACTTTCCAAAACGTAGGGTCCAACACCAATTATTGCGCGGGTAATTACTCATGTGAAGTGTCCAATACAGCAATGTTATTTTTGATTAAAATGTTGTACGTTATTTTCTGGACTTGGGTATTGAATTTAATATGCAAGGCCGGTGCCCCTACAGTTTCTTGGATATTAGTATTGTTCCCGATTGTTCTCATGTTTTTGTTCATTATTTTGTTCTTGTTTTCCGGGGGCACTCACATACCCACTACCCATACAGGTATTCTACTATAACCCCCCCTAATTGAAAAAATGAAACACAAAAAAGGGAAAAATTGATTTAAATGTATAGTATGTGTTTTTAATATCAATACACACTATACTTTATACACCAGTCAATTCGTTTATTTCTATTGTTATTAATTCCGAAAGTAAATCATGACCGATTTTATTACATCAACTGAAAATTCCACCACAGGATCGGTATCTATAAATCCAGTTGTATCCAAAAATTACGAAGATGAAGGGATCTTACATTTTGTAATAGAGGATATACCAATCTGTTTAGCAAATGGCATTCGTCGTACAATTCTGAGTGATATTCCGGTCATTGCCATTCGCACAGAAACCAGTAGTATTAATCAATGTCAAATCGAGACGAATACATCGCGTTTCCACAATGAAATTGTGAAACAACGATTGAGTTGTATTCCAATTATATCACAAGATTTAGAAGAATTCCCGCAAAATTACAAATTAACTGTAGATGCGAAAAACACGAGTGATTATGAAATGCTATGGGTCACGACCGACGATTTCAAAATCGTACACAAAGAAAGTGGCCAGCAATTGGAAAAGACCGAATTGTTGAAACTATTTCCACGTGATATTCGTAGTAATCGACCGATTGATTTTCTACGGCTACGTCCTATGATGGGGCCAACTATACCAGGTGAGGAACTCAAACTAACCGCTGGGTTTTCCGTAGCCACTGCTGCTGAGAACGGCATGTTCAATGTGGCAAGCAAATGTGCGTATTTCAATGTAGTCGACCCGGAGAAAAAATCCACACGTTGGTCACATGTTCTACAGTCGTATAAAGACGAAGGTCGTCCACAAGCAGAAATTGATTTTGAAGAAAAGAATTTCCAGTATTTGGATGCTCAACGCTGTTTCAAAACCAATGAACAGGAAGAAGCCAATGCATTTGAATTTGTAGTTAAAACCATAGGACAATACACGAATTACGAATTAGTGGAAAAAGCATGCCGTATTCTACAGGAAAAAATAGAGCAATTCCAAAAATCCGTACAAAGTGATAGTGTTCCTATGCATTTCAGTGACCAATCAAAAGAAATGGGCTATACAAGTGTAGTTTCACCGAATATTGAAGCATACGATATTATTCTAGAAAACGAAGATTATACACTGGGTTACATATTAGAATATTTCCTGTACAGTATGTTTTACAAAACCAATCATAGTTTGAAAAACAAACCCGAATTGACCTATATCGGGTTCAAAAAGTACCACCCTCATGATGATTATAGTGTCATCCGAATGTGTTCCAATCGGTACAGTAGTAATGATAACAATGGTAATGTGACCTATACAAAATATTATTTAAACCAAGCATGTAGTGAAGCATTCAGTGTATTGGAAATCATGCGCAAGAAATTTGTCCGTTAATAACCGAAAGCACCATAGAAGACAAAACAAAAAATGAAAAAAATCAGTATTTATATGCTTTTAATATTTAATCATATAAATGGGGAAAAATTGAAATAAACCCATTTTTTCTTTATATACTTATAGACTACTCATTAGTATTTATTGTACAGTAATTACGAGAATAAAAAGTAAACAAAATGGATCGAAAATTAAATAAACGTATTGCCGAATATATAGGTGATTTCAAGAAGCAAATCAAAGAAAAAACATTGAATTTGCGATTTACGGATACGGAAAAAGTACAAGATCTAATGGAGTTCGTGTTCCAATATGACCGGTTAGTATTATCGAAGGAGGATGTAAGCAAACGTAAGCGTGTGAAAAACAGCATTCCGTGCAACAACCGATGTCATGCAAAACGAGCCAATGGTGAACAATGTACCCGAAAACAAAAAGACGGCTTTACATACTGTGGTACTCATATAAAAGGCATACCACACGGAATCGTATCTACAAGTACAGGCGACGATTCACAATATATCAATGCTGAAGTAATAGCCAAAGAAATCAATGGTATTGTTTATTATTTAGACAAACATGGAAATATCTTTTCAACGGAAGATGTGCTAAAGCAAACCCCGAATCCAAAGGTTATTGCGAAATACAAAAAAGACGGGGACCAATATATTATTTACCGTACAACACCTCCTTCTTCGTCCAATACAACTACAACAGCCACCACAATAGCCACCACAATAGCCACTACAACAGCCACTGCAACAGCCACTGCAACAGCCACTACCACAAATTAGTTGTCTGGTTTGATTACAATCTTACGACTAATCACATCTCTTTGTACAGTTTTACGACTATCATAAATAAATTGGCCGAGTAAATTGGCTTGGTGACCATTCATTTGTGGATGTGATTCCAATATACTCAACAACTTTTTTTGTGTCAATGGTTCGCGATGATTCTGTGTTCTATAGTGTATTTGCCCGTCTTTCACATCAAAGTTATCGATTTCGTATTGTTTCATGACATCAATCATTTTTTCGGTGTGGTCCTTCTTCTCTTGTCTCAGTTCACGCATTTTTTTATTTAAGGCACGAATTTGGTTGTCATTCACCACCCATGCTTTCACAATAGAAGTCAAATTATTAGTGGGTGCTATTTTCGATTCAGTTTCAGTTTCGGTTTCAATGGCTGACATAATGATGATATACTATATGACTTATATTTTTACAATAATTCCGATTTTATTTTTTTGTACAGGTATATATTTAATCTAAATAAAGTTTAGAATAAATATTTATATAGGTTTTGAAAAAATGTACTGTATGTTATAGAAGACATTTTCATCCTTATTATAAGAAAATCCCTATAAAAAGTATGCTATTTACAAATCCTAGAGCCACTGTAAAAAATACATCACGTCCTGTAGAACAGAAACAAATATTACTATTCACTCAAAACAGAAGACCTATAATTAGACGACCAGTTGAATCACCTAAACAAGTTACCGTTGTCCACTCTCAGACCTATGAAAGTCAAGTTGCCACCATACAAGGTAGTAAAAAGATCAAATGGGGTGAGCCATTTTGGAATTTGTTCCATGTATTAGCCGAAAAAGTACGAGAAGAAGAGTTTCACCATGTCCGTCAAGGTTTACTAAACCTTATCTACAATATTTGTTCCAATTTGCCCTGTCCGGATTGTACTAATCACGCCGTACATTATTTGAATGGAGTAAATTTCAATGCAATACAAACAAAAGCACAATTACGCGATATGCTGTATAATTTCCATAATGCAGTCAATGTTCGTAAAGGATATCCATTGTATCCTAAAGATGAAGTCGAATCAAAATATTCCAAAGGAAATCTTCATGTGATTCTTCAACAATTCTGGTACCACTTTTTGGCTAAAACCTACAATTTTCGATTAATCTCCGATGATTTAGCACGAAAACGATTATCCAGTTCCATTCAAAAGTGGGTTGAATATAACATTCACTATTTTCACACGTGAATAAGGGCGTCTACCTACTTTGTTGTTTGACTTAAAACTGTACCATCGGCCTTGTATGTTGTACATTTATACCTATTTTTCGTAGCCATTGCACAACGTTCGCGATTACTTCCAACATTGTAATACTGTAGAGATGGTAATCGGGTTTTGTCAATCAAGAACGAATAAAACAATCCAACCCCGCCGGCCATAATAAGAGCAATGAGTACGTTTACCATAGAAAAGCAATTGAAATACATATTCCAGTAAATATCGCCTAAAATTAATATGGGGAAGAATATCAACATCGGAATGTTGGTCAATTCTAAATGGTATTTAGCAATGGGAAACAATAAGTAGAAGAATGTAAAGGAAAAAATAACCATACTCATTGGCGTATCACTAATGATTGTTCCACTGCCTAATTTGAGATTTTCACAAACCGGTGAAGTATTGACAACGGATTCGCCAATTACGGACATCATTCCTACAGTCATTACACATGTGAAAACCAAACCAACTAAATAGATAAATCCTTTGGGTTCGCCATTAATAATGGATCCCAATACAAAATAACTCACTAAAATGAAAGGGGCTAAACGGTAAAATAAATAAAAAATCGAAGGTAAATTTACTTCCATGATTTTTGATTACTATAGGATATTGTGTTATATATATTACGAGTATACTATTATACTATTATACTATATGCAGAATATAAAAAATTGAAAATAATATAAACAGTTTTGTTACTATATTATTTTATAGTAGAAAGAAGATTGACAATCTAACAAAATGGGAATTCCAAGTTATTTCTCTCACATATTGCATTCTTATGCCAAAATCATTCATAATTACGCTTCTATTGTAAAAGACCGTGTCAAATTCACTCGGTTGTACATGGATTGCAATTCCATTTTATATGACGTATATCGTTCTACTGATACATCCTTACCTGTACAAGAATTCTACAGTTCGATTATTCAATCCACAGCCGAAAAAATAGACATGTATATCCGGCAAATCCGTCCAAATGACGTTATTTTCATTGCATTTGACGGAGTAGTACCTATGGCTAAAATGGATCAACAACGTACTCGTCGATATAAGTCCTGGTTTGAAAAAGCAGTATACAATGCAATCGACCCCCCTGCAACAACTGTAGAAGATGGAAAAACGACTTGTATATTTACACCTGGTACTGTCTTCATGAATCAATTGAGTCAATATATGAAAACCCATTTTCGCAATAAAGAACGTGATTATTGTGTACGGTCGATATACGTAGCCACACCCGACGAACCCGGTGAAGGAGAACATAAATTGTATGCCCATATGCGTGAAAATCCACATCAATCGTCGGAAGAAACCAGTGCGGTTTATGGACTCGATGCCGATTTACTCATGTTGTCTTTACTGCATTTACCTATTTGTCCTTCATTATATGTATTTCGCGAAGCCCCCCAATTCGGTTCTGTGACCAAATCACTTATAGAAGATTCGGTCAAACCCGATGAACCGCTCTTTCTCGATATTGCTAAAATGGGCCGGTCTATTGTATCCAGTATGAAATGTAGTTCTACATATGACCCCAATCGACTTCAAGATTACGTATTTATTTGCTTCTTTTTAGGAAATGATTTTCTACCGCATTTTCCCAGTATGAATATACGTACACACGGTATCGATGTATTATTGGAAGTGTACCGTCAAGAAATTGGAAACAAGAGAAATTCTTATTTATTATTACCCAATGAAAATGGCGAACCAAAAATCCAATGGAAACAATTATCACGATTTGTAAAAACTTTAGCAAAATGTGAACAAGAATGGTTACATCAAGAATATACTGTACGGGAAAAATGGTCGAAACGTCCAGTCCAGTTACAACGAAAGTCAACAACTGCTGAAAGAATCGAATTGTTTACCAATACACCTGTATTGAATCGTGCAGTAGAACTTACGGTCGACCCATATGAAAAGGGTTGGCAAAATCGCTATTATCAATTATTATTTCCACCTAAAGTGTCAATTTTGAATGTTTGTCAATCCTATTTAGAAGGGTTGCAATGGGTCACCCAATACTATACTGTAGGAAAGGTCAATTGGAGTTGGACATATCAATATGATTACCCTCCATTATTGGAAGATTTAGCCCCTAAAATCCCGCATTATGAAACCGAATTTTTACCATTTACCCAAGAAACTCAACCAGTTCACCCTTATACTCAATTGTGTTATGTATTGCCTCCGGTATATCACTTTTTATTACCAGTTTCGATCCAGAATTATTTGCGCGTACAACATTCTAAATATTATATCGGTCCAGTCAATGAAGACGGATTGCCGCAATTGGATTTCCAATGGGCCTTTTGTCGGTACTTTTGGGAATGCCATGTTCATTTGCCGAAAATCCCAATTTTAACTGTACAAGAATGGGAACGAGTTGTAACCGGATTTAACTAAACCTGTAGAAAGAGTATAATAAAGTTTGGTTGGTAAGTTTGTGGTGTAGGTCTACAATCGTATAAATGAATTATACGAATATACTCGTCTATAGTATTTATCTATTATGTGGTCTGTATGCCATCATTTTGTTATACTTGAAATGGCAATCGCCTTTTTGGTTTCACCAACCCGTTTATCATTCGTATGAATTATATCCACGATTCTTATTGTGGAACAAACGTCCCTATTGGAAACGCAATCGACCCGTTAAACGGGGTATTTTTTGCGATATTGAGCACATTGAAACGTGGCAAATGGAACAGTTTACGCATTGGGATTCATTATGCAATCTTCTACAGGGATACTATTTAGACAATGACTATGCGTTATTTCACTGTACAGAAAAGTATTTACGATCTCTTTTTTATGGAGCGTCTTGGATTTCGTGTTATCGAGAACAACGATTAATCGAACCCGAAAGTCATGGGTCTGGACCACATACATCGGTCGTTTTACAAAAATGGGCATCTAAACCGGATTATACGCGATTCTACGGTTGCATTCTAAGTCGCCCGGTGGTTGTGTATTTTTTGCATTATCCGGAATCCAGTACAACGATTCAATATTGGGATATGTTGTGTGTTCATACACAATATCAATCGAAACATTTGTCTCGGAATCTCATTCAAACCCATATTTATTCTCACAACGTTCAAACTGGTATAATACCCAATGGGTTCTGTTTCACTAAACACGGAACGCTTTGTACAGGAGTTATACCGTTAGTCCAATACAATACATATACATTTGTACTGCGAAACGTGCGATTTCATCAATTACCACGCAATTACCGTATATATTGTCTCAACCGGAACCATCTGGATTTATGGCGAACCATTTACTATCAAATGACCCGGCAATTCGATATTTGTGTATTGCCACCATTTGAGTATACTGTAGAATGGTTGACAAATGAACGTTATGTGATTTATGCTACTGTTTATAAAATACAAAAAGTAGAACATGTACATGGTGTTTATGTAATGGAAAATACACACCGGTCGTGGTTGGATGATACTATAAGTCAACCACATATTATCAAATTAGTGGCATCGATGAATTTTGAACCAAAGTCCGGTCAGTTCAACCATGATCACGATCCTTTAGGCATTTTGTTTTTCCGTGGATTTGTGAATTGTCTACAGGAATTCTTATTAATGGAAAAGGACAGTGACCATACAAAAGGTATATTGGAGATTCCAAAGTATTCTCATAATGGAATCATTTTAGACAAATGGAGAGAAAAGTACGAATTGCACATGGAAAATACATCGGCTTTTTATTTGTACAATTTAGTGTACCCCCGTAGTCCTGTACAATATGAAAAGATTGTGATACTTGTATAGTAGTATTATTTACTCTTGCTCTTGCTCTTGCTCTTGCTCTTGCTCTTGCGTTTAATGGTGCTACTCTTTCTTGGTGGTTTAGGTGGTTTAACCGGTGTTAATTTAGGCGGTGTTGGTAATTTCCTACTTATATTTTCAAATTCATCAATGTCAGCATAATATAATTGATTTATCATTTTTTTTGTATTTGATCGAAGGCCTTCAATCGTTTTTGTTCTACGGTCTAACGCATCCAATTTTTTTTTCATATCACGAAATGTATTGCGAACTTTAAGAGTATCACGGTCTACAGAATGTGCTTTTTTTGTCGGAGTCCATATCGACTTGCCTTTGACTGGTTTGCCTATAGGATCTAAAATTGTATTTATTTTCTTCAAAATTTTCAATGGTAATTGTTCCAATTTTAGACTATACATAGACGATAAATTAGCCATTGATATCAATCCTAACTTTAGTGTACGTTTTTTATTTTTAAAAGTGTAGAAATCAATGGCTAATTTTTTTGCCGAATCGATATAATAAGTATATTTATCTTCTGTACCATGTTTGTCTTTGGATGTTTCTCTTGCTTTTATAATAATATCTTCTATAATTTTATCTTTAGTAATACTTTTCGACGGACTTTTCGATAGACTTTTTCCTTTGCTTTTTTTTCTTGTAAATCGATCTAACATAACTATACAATAATATATATTATTTAAAAGAAAACAAATATAAAGAAATTTGACTATATAAAAATGGCTAAACAATGATAAAACCAAGAAATATTATGAAAAATATTCATAACCATTTGGAATTGTATTAGGAAATGGCTTGTTATCAATGTAATTTTTTATATCAAATACTATTTTGTCTGTATTTTCACCGTTAGTACTCAATAAATGATTTAAATCATCATACATTTTTTTATTTTTACACCAATTGTGTCTTAAAATCTTACCTATTGGAGTATTTAATATATCTGGTAAAAATACAATAAAGTTATCTTTATTTTCAAAAACGTAATTGCTTATATAATGTTGATCATATGGCCATGAATTATGATGAGAATGGTCTGTTTGTAAATTACCTATTATTATTTTATACATATTTTTAGTATATTCATTGTTTTTGATAATAAAGGAACCACTATTTATGAATGTATTTTTTTTTACATAAGGATCACGTGAAAAACAACCGTGTATATTTTGATTTTCTATTAAATTATCAACCGTCTGTTTTAGCCAATTGCCATTTTGTATCCATGCATCACTGTCTAAAAATACTATAATATCGTAATCAGAATTTAGTAGTAACTCATTTACTATGTATATTTTTTTAGTTGCTGGATGAATATTTCCATACTTATTGTTGTCCAATAACAAAAATAAATAATTATAACCTAATTTATTACAAAACATTTTATTACATTCAGATGTTTTTACTAAATAACTTAACGATGGCCTATTATCAGTTTGTAATATACATACTTTAGTCATAAATAATATAATATATAACGAAAAAAAAATATTTGAATGAAACTCAACTATAGTCAAAACACTATAGTTTTGACTATATAAGAAAGACAATATAAAATACAAAGCCAATTACCGGGTGTATTTTCCAACACGGGTGAATGAATCAACTAAAAAGATCATAAAAATACCTAAAAGACCGTACAAGAGGAATTCTTCCAAAATATGTTGGGTCGGTTCTTTTTGTTGTTCTTCCAATAAATGGATCATATAATTGAGTTTCTCCATTAATTGTTGCTGTGAATCACCACCACTACTACTGCCATTCATTCTACTGTAGATGGGTGTATTGTTTTGTTTAGCAGTTAATTGTTGTGAATACTGGGTGGGACCGTAACTTTGCTGATATGAACTACCTGTACGGGAATGCATACTTCCTAAAGTCGACAAAGCCCCGGATGAAAACCCTTCTATTTTGTCTCTAGAAGTGCTGGAACTTTGGGAAGTATTTACCGGTGGAGCAACTGGTACTGGTGGAAAGTGTGTTTCAGGAACACGAGATGCCATTTCAGGTTGGACCGTAAAATTGCCTAAAGTACTCTCATCATTGTTAGTACTAGTTATTTTGTTTAAAGCCTGTTGTACTTTTTCTTCCCGCATTTTCTGGGATTCGATATGTTTTTCTATAGAAGACATGTCATTGGAAGCATTGGGATCGCTAAAGTTTTCCAATAATTTCGGTTCATGTTCATCTATAGCAGTAAGACGTTGAAATGTTTTGGACATTCGGGCAGGCATTTTCCCTTTTTTACCCGAATTAAATGGACTTGCCGATGATAATAAAGATGCCATTTCTTGCTAAATAATAAATAAATCCAAAAAAAAATAATCGTTCTCTCTTTACAAAAAAGGCAGATTATATTATTCTCTCAAAACGCCTAAATGAGAGAACCTCCTCCTCTTTCTATAAAAATATTTAATCATTGTATAGAGAATTGTTTTACCATAAATAAAAGCACGAACTCATGAAAAATATATATGTTTTGCTTTACCAGTTTTTACCAGTGGTCATTTTATTGTCGTATTTACTGTACCCCGATGTATTTACTAAAGTCAGTCATCATCCTTTAGGCAAATTTTTGGTGGTACTTTTAATCGCCATTATTGCCCATCGTAATTTTACCCACGGGATTATACTATGTCTTATTATTGTACTGTATTATCACCAAACAACTGCATCCTTCCAGAATTTCTTCACCGAATCATTTGACACAACAACGACCAGTGATATTTCACCAAGTGGCCAGAATTACGTCAAATTTATGCCTAAAGAAGTGGGAAAAGAAGGGAGTGGTATGTTTGAAGGACACCTGGCTAAAGATTTCACTTCAGTAGGAGAAGCCTATGTACAAAAAACACTACCACCCATTAAGCGGGTCAATGAAGCAATCTTCCGCAAACAAAAATGCAATGCCTCCCAATACCTCACCCAAGATGGCCGCCCGATCCGTCATTTAGATGCTTTAGAGCATGTGTACCCCAATGTGGAATTCCGCGATGGAGTATGCAATCCATGTGACAAATCGTGTCATTTCACTGTACAAAAAAGGCAATTGGCTGAGAACGAACTCACCTTGCCTAAATCGTCGAAAGACAATATCATATGGGATATGGTATCGGCCTTTTTTTCTTCCAGTGAAGAACCGGTTGTGTTAACCAATTCCATTGTAGCCTCTACAGTAGACCAATAGAGAGAATATCACTATAATAAAATTGAATCCATTTCTATTTCTCTCCAAAACATGAAAAAATAATCTTGTTGTATTATAAATAAATACAATACAACAAGTAAAAACCAACCATTATGAAAGTAGACAGTACATTAAAGAAAATAAAAGGGTATTTACAAAATGTAGTTCAACCAATGAATGACAGTAAAATCTTTGCTGGTTTAGTAATTTTGACATTGAATTTATCTTCGAAAATGATTACTTTACCAATGAGTCGTACAGTAGAATCCGTTGTGAAACATAGTTTTAGTCAATATGTACTGGTTTTTGCCATTGCATGGATGGGTACGCGTGAAATATTAGTGGCTCTTACTGTAACATTGATATTCGGTATTTGTATGGAATTCTTATTCAATGAAAAAAGTGCATTTTGCTGTTTAAGCGAAGGATTCGTTACCAACCATATTGGTGCTTTAGAAGCATTTGAAGGTATTCCAAATCAATTAACTGATGACGAAATTAACAAGGCAGTTAGTACACTTAAAAAGGCACAAGAAATATTAAATACAAGTAAATCTCCTCCCACTAAGTGATAAAAAAACAAATAGTTCTTTCTATAGTTAGTATATAAGCAAATTTTTTATTTTTCCATATACATTAAATAGTAATTAACAATAACCAATATTTCAATATGAGTATACATCAATTGAAAATCTTGTTAAAAACAAGCATTCCTGATAAAAATGAACCTATAGAATTGACTAATTCAATATTAAACGTACCGGGTACATTTACAAGTAATTATCCTTATTTTTCACCAACCATGTATTATCCACATACTAAAATACAAGACATGCCTTATGAAGATCGTATTCGATTTTTCTTTAACAAAAATACATTTATCAAAATATTAAATAAATACAATCAACAGAACAACACTGTAGATAAAAATATCCAAAATAAAATGTCAAAACTAGATACTGACTCAAATGAAATATACAATTCACTTTTATGTACCACCAATTTTTTATTTACAATTCAGTCGATTTTACCTACAGGATATATATCGGATAATCATTATCAATCCATTGAATTTTACGATCCGGAAGTACGAACAAAACTATTTACTATAAAAGGCTCTCGTCCTTCTATCCTTTCAAAATTAATACCACGAAGATTTAAAGCAACTTATTCTTATATAAAAGATTCCAATACCATATATACTGTAGATAAAGTGACGTGGATTAATGATGCATTGAATCACCCAGAATATAAAAATATTGTCCAGTCGTATAGTTCTGGTGGAAATGAAAAGGCCAAACAAATGGATACACTCAATAAAAAGAAGGAGGAATTGGAAAACAAAATGGAAATGGAATACAAACTATTTATACTGAAAATATTGTTGAAGACAAGCAAATACGATAATTATTCATATTATAAAATCAAGGAAACTGATTATGTTATTGGTAAAAGAATTAACAATGCCATGTTTGCCATTACAAAGGAAAAGACGGAAACAACAACCCAATATTCTCCTCCTAAAACTATTGTATCCTACCAATATTACAAAGATTTAGAAAAATTCGATGATATTTTGAAAGTAATTACCGACGACAGTAATTTTAAAAATACAAAATTATACAAGCAATATAAAAATAAATCAGATGATAAAGAGTTTTGGCTGGCCTCTACTTTACTAACAAATGAAACGCAAATTAAAAATAATAGTAAATATAATACAATAACTGAAGTAAAAAATTTTTATGATTTTTTTGGAGAAAAAGAAAATGGCGAATATAAAACCATAAAAACCCGTGTTGAAAAATATTTGTATCCATATTTCGATTCCTACAGTAAATTCACCAAGGCACGCAGTACATTGTACACTTCAAATGACATTAGCAACCATAAAGATATCATGTTATTTGGTGAACATGTATCTACATTTTCGATGAAAATCAATGCTATTAAGTACAAACGAGACAATACATCCTATACGGGTGATATGGACGAAAAACACATCAAGTCCTATTTGAAAGAAGAATTCAAGAATTTTCTCTCCAAAACACAATCGTTGGAATCACTGTACAATAAATATTATATTACGAACCCTTATTGGAAAAAGGAAATTGAATCCTATATAAACGAAAGTACTGGAAAATTGGACTTAACTGAAGATGAATCCAATGGCGATGCTAGTGAGAAGGGTCAATTTGAAAAGGAATTGAAAATCTGTTATGATTCCAATGGATTATGTAAAAAATCGGGAATCTATAAACAAGCCTATAAATACTTGACTGTAGGATTGGACCGATTAAAGAGTAGTAAAAACGATGCAAATGTATTAGAAGCCCATTTATATGTCGATGTCATGAAAGGTAAAGTAACCAGTAAAAATTACAAGGCTATCAACTGTACATATTCCGATAATAAACTCGGTTTCCATATAGATGAATTAGGTGAAAATCCCAATAAAAATAACATCGATACGCCTTTCTACATTGATGTATCGGATGAATTGAAAAAATGGGAATCCAAAACGCCTAAATCAAAAACTAGAAAAAATAGGAAATTCAGTGGAGCACATAAAAGTCGTAAAAAAAAGTAAATATACTTTGTATTTTTTTGTTAATGATTAAAAATATTAATGATTAAAATTATTATTTAGGCGTTTTTCTTATTCGTAAAATCCAGGTTCACCATCTTCAAAATAACCTAATTCTTCGCCTACTTCACCGTCTGCTTTCTTTTCGTAAATGAGACCACTTACTTCATTTGATGTATAGTAATCCACTCCATCAATTTCCACTTCAAATAGTTCTTCTTCCTCTTCTTCTTCCTCAACTTCCTTTTGTTCTACAACCACTTCTTCTTTTTGTTCCTCAACTTCCTTTTGTTCTACAACCACTTCTTCTTTTTGTTCCTCAACTTCCTCTTCAACCTCTACTTCCTCTTCAACTTCTTCTTCAACCTCTACTTCTTCTTCAACCTCTACTTCCTCTTCAACTTCTTCTTCAACCTCTACTTCCTCTTCAACTTCTTCTTCAACTTCTTCTTCAACCTCTACTTCCTCTTCAACCTCTACTTCCTCAACCTCTACTTCCTCAACCTCTACTTCTTCTTTTTTAGCAACAACGACCTCTTCTTCAGATTCGGTATCTTCAATTACAATTTCCGTTTTAGGCGCCTTCTCTTTTACAGCAATAGCAGTCTTCTCTTGTTTGATTACCGTAGAAGATTCACTTTCTTTAGGAGGAGTAACACATGGAATGTCGTCCTTTTGTCCGGTCAATTCCACAATCTCCTTTTTTCCTAAAGCAGGCATTTCTACAGATTTCCCATACAAAGAGTGATTGAATATGAATTCCCACAGGCGTTCATTTTCACGCTGTAAAACCCGGGTCATTTCTTTTCCATGTTTTGCCTTTTTCTTCCATTGTTTTACATCACGCTTTAGCGATTTATATTTAGTAGTCCATTTCAATTCACGCGATTCAATATCAGATTCAATCTGACTGGATAGTTTGTATAGTGCTTCAACTGCTGTGGACATATTGATTTAGTTGTGTGATTATTAGCAATGAATTCGATTTAATAGGTATATAGTGAAAGGTATTATGTACTTTTTACTACAAAAGATTTAATTCATTCAATTTTTCCTGAAAATCGTCAATTTTCATAGTATACCGGCTTAAACACCGAAATTACTTTTCAATATGTCATTCCGGTTAGTAGTGGCGCTTTTCTCGCTCTGTTTTTTCACTTTATAGTTCCCCCTTATTGATTGAGACGTCATCATTTTGTCATTATCTTCGTGAATTTCCGGAAGAACCCGACTGACTGGTTTTTCCAAACATAGCAACATATAGTTGGAATTCGACAATTTGCGATATTCTTGTATAGTAAGTGTACCGTAGTACTTATCGAGTGTAAAATAGGGTGAACAAGCCGGTTTAATATTTTCTTGTTTTGACATGGGTTTCGATGGATCACTGTAGTAATGGTTCATTAATTGGTACGATTCCAAAATAGCCGAATCATCCCAATGCATATGTTTAAATAAATAGGCAACCGCACATGATGGACTACAATAAGACCCATGTGCTATTATATTGCCTTCTGACCCGTGTTGGAGAATATGAAAAGAATCGTTGTCATATGGACATGTACACCAAAAGCAATCTACCTTTTTCTCCGGTATAATTTGTTTGTAAAATTGGATTTTCAGTTCCTTGACTTTTTGAATATCCTTCTCGGTTAATTCTTCTTTGGATGCATGATTTTTCACCATCATCATAGAGGATGAATTCTGGTTTCCGGCTAAATTCATTTCTTTTTCACATTTAGAGCAAATCACATTGGATTTGGTTGTAGCAATACTGGAGGTATATGTGGTAGCAATAGGACCAGGACCACCTACTGTAGAAGAACCTTCATCTGAATCGCCTAAAACATGATATTCCTGACTAGTATTTTCAGTGTATGGTAATATGTCAATTGGTACTTTAGGGTCATATGAATATTCGTCGATTTTCCATGCTTGATTACGTATATAATCGTCAATTTGTTGTAGTGAACACTGTAGATTCAAAATAAGGTTTTTGGTTTTCGGTGGCAACGATTGATTGATTTGAACGAGTTTACTTTCTTTGCCTTCTTTTTTGGACTGACTTACTGATGTTTTCTTGGCTTCTTTTTCGGTGACTATTTTCTTCCTTCTTCCTCTTTTTTTAACAGGTTCTTCTACAGTAGTTGATGTGGTGGATACATTTATCTCTTCTTGGGTTCCAATTGCTGACATGATATGAATTTTTTAATGGAATATGGTTTCGATGAACATTACACTGTAATTTTATTTAAATTCATTTATAAAACAATTTAGGGAAATCTATCGTAATTTGATTTATAGAACATAGAACATCATACAAAACCGTACAATCGCTAAAAACAATATGACAATTCCCCGTTCACCCTCACAATCACAATCATCTATAGACAGAAATGAAGTGATACCATGGTGTGAAAAATATAGACCGAGACAATTCGATCAAATCGTATTAGAAGAGAAAAACCGGGTCATTTTCGAAAACATTTTATCCCGTAATCGATTCCCGCACTTATTATTCTACGGTCCACCCGGGGTGGGGAAAACCACATCGGCAGAAAATCTAATCAACGCATATCAAGACCGAAACTATAAACGCAATAAAGAAACCATTATCCATTTAAATGCTTCCGATGAAAGGGGCATTGAAGTCATCCGAAATCAAATCCATCAATTTGTCAAATGTAGCAATATGTTTGAACAAGGATATAAATTCGTCATATTGGACGAAGTCGATTATATGACGAAAAATGCCCAACAAGCCCTGAAAAACCTATTACAATCCTGTAATAACAATGTCCGTTTTTGTCTCATTTGCAATTATATATGCAAAATAGATGAATCCTTGAAAAACGAATTCATTTGTATTCGCTTTAATCAATTGCCTGTAGAAGAAACAGTGGGGTTCATTCGCAATATAGCCAATCAAGAGAACATCGACATTAGCGACGACGTCATTTACAATATACAGAAAATGTACCAATCAGATGTCCGTTCCATGGTTAATTTTCTACAGTTACACCAAAGCGACCAGAATTGGGAAGACTATATTTTCCACGATGCCATATGGGAAGAATTGTACGATTTATTTTGCCGTAAACCAACCAAACAAGTCAGTGAATCAGTGGCAGTAGAACCAATTGTAAAATGGATACACAAGATTACCGCCGAAGGCGGTATTATGGATGTTAAAACCTGTATTCAACGTTATTTTCATTACTTGATTACAAAACAACCACATATGGTCACTTCTATAGTATTATCCATAGCAGAAGAACTACTACATCCCATGGAAATCCACGAGTACATGTTACCTTTTTTCGTTTATTCTTTGTACCCGTTGCATCAACAACATGATACAACCACGAACACCCATAAAAAAAAGAAGGTCATTGTAAAAAAGGAACCTGTAGAAGAAACTAAGCCTAAAAAACCAAGAAAAAAGAAAGTGGTATAAGCCCCCCCCCCTTTTTTTTTGTTTTTTTGTAAAAATTTATTAATGCGGTACATAAACCACATCTCTATAGTTCACTGGAAAATGAATAGGAGCAGTTGGACGCTCATTATTACTTGTTTCGTTTTTTTCATTTGGATTTGGTTGACATACGGGAACCAGTATAGACAAATCCACTGTGTCCAACATTGCCGAAAAACGGCGTCCACCTATTGCTCGTATTAAATCGTTATAAGGTAATTGGGCTTCGTCACAGGCTAGTCGCAAATTACTGCGTAACAATTTGTAATCACCGGATAGCGATGTAATATCGGTTCTACAATAAGGACAACAGCAACTGAAATTGGACCTTGCGTAAGACGGTATGCGTTTATATTGTAGTATCAAGTGTTTAATGATACAAGCGTTACAAAACAAATGTCCACATTGAGTAGCACAGTGTTCTTCTACAGGTTTATCTTCAAAGCATATGGGACAAAGGTCGGTTAATATATTTGGGGCATCGGCATCCGTTTCGGCAAATGCGATTTTGGGAATGATGGGTATATTGCGGAATCGACTCATTTCCATGGAATTGACATCTACCAATTTCCTCAATCTAACAATATCATTTTGAACCCCGGGTCTACTGTTTTCAACGCGAGTCCGTGTGACTTCCAAGTCGGCAATTTCTTGT